>Ga0209700_105744_pt1 | contig 20351 bp, 11 predicted proteins | sample SiratroredBW_FD_187528 | JGI IMG/M metagenome (GOLD analysis project Ga0209700, IMG submission 187528) | Root nodule microbial communities of legume samples collected from California, USA - Siratro red BW (SPAdes) (version 2) | ecosystem: Host-associated > Plants > Roots > Nodule | place: USA...
TATATATATATATATATATATATATATATATATATATATATATATATATATATATATATATAATTAAGTTCTAAACTATTCTTTAATAATTAATACTTTTTATCAATAATTTTATTTTGATTAGTTTTTTTTAATGTTCAGATCAAATTTGTTAACAATAATTAACGAGTAAGTATCCCGTATTAAATATTATATCAACAAATGAGTAATTAGTGGTACTGTTAATATGGTCACTTCTCTACTCTTGTGGAGATGTACCAAGCTTTGAAATTATTTACTTATGCACTTTTCATATGCACCGTTAATATTGGCTTGTAAATATTAACTATGTTAACTATGTTGAAATTCATGATACACCTCAAGCTACACATAAGCAATCAAGAACTAAATATGCACAACTAAACTCGAGATATGAGCTATCACAAGCCTCTAGATCTACACTATCACAACCTCATAACGTACACAACAACAAAACTCACAACCTACACAACCAAAAACCACAAAATTTATATATCCACGAACTTCTGAATTTGCACAACCAAAATCCTATAAATCTTCACAACCATAAACCTAATAATCTGCACCACCAACTTCTGAATATGAACCTAAAAAGGTGCAGTCAAAAAGAGGAAGACGGTGAAACCACTATTGACACTATACGTAAAAATATGTACTTTCCATATTGTAACTTTGTTTTCATTTAATAAGTTTCATTGCAAATGAATTAATGTATTTAATTTTTATAGATGATCAAGGAGTTAGTCAAAAATTCAAGGTGAAGGTTAGGAATGCTCATAACTTACTACTGGATTACGTATGGAGGTCATCCATGATGATAAATATCAACCAATTGGAGAAGTATCTAGTTTATTTGTAGGAGTTTGTGGACAACTAATACCAAATCATATCTTGTTTCTTATAAGTTTTGAAAGTTGGTCAAATATGCTAGATACTACAAGGATAATGTGTAGGAGAGTGCACTAAAGGTAATTGGATGCTACATTAAATATCTACAATCTTATTTCATTTATTCAATATGTGTGGACTAACATTTGTTTTATTTGAAGTCTCAATTTTGTTTCAATGTAAATGAAGATTTGTTAAAAAGAGATGTTATGTTCAAAATTGAAAAAATATGAACGCAGTATATTTGTAAGCTTTGAAACGAATATTATGATCCTTTTTTTTAACTAGAAATGACCTCATAAAAAATGTTCCAAAAGGTCTTAACATGGAACAAAGAATTGTATTTTGTTTATTATTGTTTTGAAGCCCTCAACAATGGTATACACTTTTCATTAGTATATTTACAACAAATTTGACTTTAAATTTGCAAAAATTGATTTTATTTTCACTTTGTAGATTTGTGTAATAGAAATATAGATATAAGGACGAGACAAACTATTCCTTACACTGGTCGTGCTATATCTTTGTGAAGAAGAAAGGGATAATTTGATATATTTTACTTATATTTTGCTTTGAATTATAATATATTCTTATTTTTTTACTTATATTATCTTTATTGGAACATGTAAAAGATTGAGATAGTGGGAATATTGAACAAGCTGAAATGTGGAAGATCACACATAAACCTATGTGAATGATGAAGCTATAGAGATTGGGGTAACATTATACTGCTTATAAATGACTGTCATAAACATTTGAAAATATGCATGTGTTTGTTTCCTATAATGTTAGTTGGTTAGTTGGGTAGCTATTATTGGTTAGGATTTTATAAGTAAACCATGAATTCAATTAGTGATAGTTATATGTAATTAATCAGAATTCAGGACCATTTAATTGCTTAAGTTTGTCAATCTATTTTATTGACATCTTAAATTGGTACATCTAGAACACCTAAGTTGGTGTTATACTTGGTAAGGAGTATCCAGGTCAGGTTAAAGGACTGTCATAAGGAACTTGTGTTAGCCTTGTTTTTAAGAGATCCACAACAAGGTTAAGTGATATGAACTATGCCTTATCTAGTGCAACTTCACCAGATGTTGTGACCAGTCAAGATGGAAATTGAGCATTCAAGTCTAAAGAGCCAAATGAATACATTGTTTGCCTACATTGCTTCTAGACATATTCAGAACATTTTGTTGCAATGACACCTAGTTTGATACATGCCTCCAATAATGATGTATAACTTAGTATACTTAAATTTATATTATAATATTATTATCTTCATTTATTTTATAAACATTTAAAATCAATAACTTATAACAACTTTTTATTTATTTTAGGAACTAAGTATTGGAAGTGATGTTCCATAACCAAATAAAATTGTAGGATCAAGTAGAAGAAGCAAGATTTATCTTGTAGTAATGTCTGAACATTAAGAACAATTTTTATTTTCAAATGTTAAGTTATCATATACTTTAATTTGGTTTTGAACAATGTGAACTTTGGTATTGAAATACAATGATAAATATTTATTATTATAAATTTGTGTATTATTTAATTATTTTATTAGTAATTACGAAAATAAGTTTAATTAAATTATGAGATTAGAAACTGGTGGATATATTTCATTCATTTATTTAATATTTGAATTACGACAATTTCAATAACTTATTATATTTCACAATTATTATGATAATGACCATTAGAAATGTCATAATATAACATCAACAGTGACGTTAACATGTATGGTTTATTGAGGTGAAATTGTTTTGTCAATCAAAACAATTACAACAATTTTAACTAACATCAATTACATGCTTACAAACTTCACTTTATATGAGGTGTTAAATGGCGGATGCTGCGACGATTCGCATAAAACCACCATATTATACTCTGTGACGGTTAGATCTATGGTGGTACACAGAACTACCAAACGCATATATAGTGACATTTATAAACAACAATATATAAAAAAATAATGGTAACCACGTACATGACTTTTTTGTAGTGTTTGAAATTAAACACTGAGTACACAACGCTTCTTCAAGGTAAATATACACAGCCTTTCTAGGATATAAAATAATAACTTATTTGTTTTTTTCAAGGAAACTCTCACCGAGAGGATATTACAAATGAACATTCATTACTTTTATAGTCTTAACTTCGTTGATTGAAGGATTAACAAATATGAGCTCTTATGCATTGATTCTAGTTAACTTTTAAAGTTTTTTAACTTTCTTCGTATGCCCGAATTCACATATGATGTGTACTCATAATTCATTCATTATCTTCTTTTGCATGAAAAAGTTTTCTTTTATAGAAATGTTAAATTAGACCATTCAATATTGTCTATTGTAACTTTGTCTTTGTGTTAACACCTTTTTAGAATGCTTGACTTTTAGCTAACATCTTTACTGCTAAACTCAAAGTGTTGTGCTAAGGACATGTCTCTTCTTTTGAAATGGCTTTGACAACACCATATTATGCATACAATCTCATATAGTTGGGGCATCATGTCAGAATCTAATATAAATAGGTTTAGGAGAAGAATCTAATGAAGAAGTGAAAAATGAACTTCAAGAATAATTAAATTCAAGAAGCATGGGAAATAAAAGAACAAAAAGATATAAAGAAGAAGATTCTAAGAAGATTCGAGAGACATACTAAAAAAAGTAGAAGAATATATAAAGAAGCGCTTAATTTTTGTAAACTCAGATCATAACATATTCCTTAAAATATTCTATATTCCGAGAGTCATGATTGGACAAAATTATGTTTGTTAGAAAGTTACATGAAGAGTTACTAGCTAACACATGTCACTTTCATGAGTGTAATAATAGTTGTAACTACTTTGCATGACTTTCAACTAACCTATGCTCCACGTGTGCTTCTTGGAAGTGTAATGAAGAACTTTTTCTTAATTAGGAACCAAATATGTGCTAGGATTAATTAAGAGTTAACTGTAACTTAGTAGTATTATGTTTGCATTTGAGTTTTCTAATAATGTTGAGTTAACTTTAACTTAAGTATTCTTATGTTTGCATTTGGTTTCCTAATGTTTTTAAATACTTGAAAGATATCTTTTCTTCTTCAAAATCATGGCATGTTCCTACCTCTTTTGTAAGATCACATCTGAAAATTAAATAAAATTCTCTCTTTAAGTTTATTTTAAAAATTTTAAAAGTATTATACTTTTGTGTTGATTCTTATCTTAAAAAATATTTTAAAGTGACGAATCTTCTTACACTTATCATTTAGAAATTTACTTTAGAAATTTACTGTAAGATTATAACTTATTTTTGTCAAAAACTTTGGAGTCATTTTTAATGAAACTTGTATTTTATGAGAAAAATTCTCTTTAAATTCTTTAATAAAAAAATATTCTTATCACTGAATTTCTAATAAAAGGTGATAACTTTTTTTATTTATAAATTATTCAAGATTGTGACGTCTTCTTCCTTTTTATTTTCTATTTTCTTAATTAATTGGCACAAATTGTCCGGAATTTTTCTCTATAAGTCTTGGTTAGATCATTTGATCATTAAAACTTAAATCTAACATTTCCTTGAGAGATGAGTACTTATGTGACATTTCCAAAATAAACTTTCCACCAAGTAATTTTCCTGTTCTCGAGAGAAACATTATAATGTGAAGAAGCATTTGATACACAAGCATGTTTGGTCCTTATTTCGTTTATTCAAGTCACTCGTAGTGTTTTCGAATCAATTATTTGGATGTGAAGCTTGCAGAAATCGTTATTTCTATCAAATGACTGAGGCATTGCTTCATGAATGAATTCAGTGGCCTGATTGATTCAAGAAGTGCAGTAAAATTTCAGTGGTCCAAACAGATTTGTGAAGCAGACAGATGAATTAATTGAAGTGTTTGTACTGATCACAAGCACGAGGTTAGCAAATTGAATCCGTGAGTTGATGAAGCAATGGCAAAGTAAGTCATATTCCACAGATTCACGCACAACTTTGATTGAAATTGGAAGCAAATATGTGATTGAGAATTCAAGAATTAACGTTAATTATTAGAAATTTCATGAAGCACGTGGTCTGCTTACGTGAATTTTTGTGGCGCTTTTTGCATCAGGTGACCCTTCGAGGTTGTGCAGCGGCTTCAATTGTCACCTTCAGTTGCACATATTCGGTGATTAAAGAAAATTGTTGAATTATTCAATTGATTGAAGCAATAAGCACGTGAAACTGAACAATCAGCTCCTGTTCATTTTTGAACAAGACTAAATTGGTTCTTTTGTTTCATTGGTGAACTATTTAATTCAATTAAAAAAAACTAGTGAGTCATTTTTATTATATACCTTTTTAGATTTTTTTTTATCGTAACTTAATATCATTACTCTTTGAAATTATTAAATTAGAAGTTAAATGCTAACATCTATGTTTTGAATTTTTTTAATTATATTTGAAGTTTTAAAAACAAAATTTAAACTAGAGCGTATGAGTCTAACCTATTTTAAGTAAATAATATATATATATATATATATATGAATGGAGTCCTCTTCTCTTTCTTGAAACGACAATAGTAAGAAGATTGAAAAATTCTTAAAATATATAAGTTAGAACTCTTAAAGAATGACCGGTAGAATATTATTTTAATATATGCTTTTAGAGAGAATAAGAGAAAAAGTTTTAAGCAACTCATATCTCATTTATTCAAAAGACAAAAGGTTCTACATATAAATATGATTTATATGCATAACTCCCTTTTGCATCTGAGTTAGAAAAGATGGGACTACCGTTCAAGTTTCGGATGTCCAACACGTTAAATACAGTGTTCATAATAAATTAAAAATTACATGTTTTAAGTGATGTGTGATTATAATAAAAACAAAAATTAATACGAGACATTTATCGGAAACATTCAAAATTTGTCGGTAAATTGATTGTATGTAAATTTACCGATGGATTTAGGGTAAATTTGTCGGTGATTACCGATGGATTTAGGGTAAATATGTCGGTGATTACCAACGGATTTAGGGTAAATCTATCGGTAAATTTGTCGATAAAATCATCGATAATGATATTTTACCGACGGATAAAGTTTCGTCGATAAAATTTTATCGATAATTTAACTTTTTCTTGTAATGTGTAACTTGATGATCTAAGTTCTTCTTCTATGCATTCTTCAACTCTTAGATGTTTTCTTTTAGGTTTTTTTAATGTCTTTTCAACCCTAAATTGAGATTCAATTAAGCTCAAAACTAGTTATTACAAGAAAAAAGTTATTTAAAGACCAATATTTAGCTACAAAATGAAATGGTTGCTAATTGTGATCAAAATAGTCACCAAATTAAATTTTGGTTGCTAAATAACTACACAATAGAAGTAATGATTGAATTTAGTAACCAATTAAGTCAAATAATTGGTATCTAACATTAGATAACAAAGTTTTAGTGACCTATGCCATTAGATTCTAAATTGGTATTAATTAAGTTAGAGACTAATTTAAAATCTAATGGTATAGGTCACTAAAACCTTAGTAGCTAATGTTAGATACCAATTATTCGACTTAATTGGTCACTAAATTCAATCATTACTTTTATTTTGTAGTTATTTAGCAACTAAAATCTAATTTGGTGACTCTTTTAGTCACAATTAGTAACCATTTCATTTGGTAGCTAAAAATTAGTCTCTAAACAACCTTTTTCTTGTAGTGAGTCCACATTTGTCTCTACAAAATCTTACAATCATAAGGAAAAAAATACATCTATACAATTTGTATAAGATTAAGAAGAAAGAAAAAAAAATCTTGGTATTATTATCTAAAGTAATATAGTCTTTTTTTCTAAAGTTTCATCTTCTTCTATCCTCTTGGCCAAAAGTTTTGTAGTTGGATGATTGCCATCAATATATTTTGCAAGATTCTATATTTCTTTGGAGACTTGTATCTTTTTTTTTTTTAAATAAATTTTCTATCAAATGTTTAAATTAGTTTCATTCCTTTGAGTAGTCTTGATTATTTTTTTCAACTTGATTTTTAATTGTTTAATTTGCTTTATTTTACAAATCTCTACCGATAATTCTAAATAATTGTTTAAATCACTCATGATTTGTTTAAAGTGTTTTCCCTTTTGTCTTTCCTTAGTTTTGTCTTATATTTCATGGTTTTGTTTTGAAGTTTTCTTTTTATTATTTCTTAACCTACGAAGTTGAGCTCGGATCGATTACATATTTTTCTTTGAATGTGAATTTTCAATAGGTTGACTGAGATTCTTCTTAATAAGAAGAAACTTCACAAAAAGTCCATAACATTTCAAGAGCAATACACGAGTGAATTGAGTGTAGAACGCTTAGTAATGGGTGATGTCTTTTCTTAGTTGTCTTATCATTTTACTTTTGTGTTAGTTTCTTGTTTTCCTAACATTTTGCAGGCATGAGTGAATTTGAAAATTTTCTTTTTTCAAAACTTGTTTCAAGAATACAAAACTTAGAAAAAAAAGAATCTCATCATAGAAGAGTTGAACATATGAAGCACAAAATATAAAGATAAATCAAGTTCAAGGATCAAAACTAATTTTACTAGATGCTAACAAATGTGAAGGTTACGGACATGTCTTTTTTTTTTATTAATGTCCATGTGAGAAACCCATAAGTGAGCAAGACATTATGAGTTATTATGAATAGTTGAGAGAAATAGAAAAGAAAACATTTAGAAAATTAAATAAGATAAAAAAAATATTTGAAAGAAAATATTATGAGTTTACAAAAAGAGAATAAAAACTATAAAGAGAAATTGAAGGGAAACTTTAGAGGAAAAAGGTAAAGGAAAATAAGGATTTAAAAGAAAATATGACGAGTTTAGAAAAAAGAGAAGAAAAACTACAAAGATAAATTGAAGAAAAAGTTTAGAGGAAAAACGGTAAAGGAAAAGAGAGAAAGAAAATAAAGAGAGAAAAGAGAAAATAAACATAAAGAAAGAAAAAGGAAATGAGAGATTTGTCTCTTGTGAAATTCAAATCTCCATTTAGATAGATTTTAATTTTTTGGATTGTTTTGCATTTGCATACATCCAACACTTATGTTTGATTGTTTGTTTGTAGATAGTAAAGAGTTGATTGTTTGTATCCTGAGTTTGAGACTGATCTAAGAAATATTAGGCTTGGTCTTATAACAGCTGGAATTAGTTGTTATGATAATTTAAGTAAAAAACATAGTTCATGGCCAATTTTTTTCATTATTTACAATTTATTGTATTAGTTGTGTATGAAGAGAAAATGTATGATGTTGTCTATGATGATATCAAGATGAGGACAATCCGAAAATGACATAGATTTTTATCTAAGTTCGTTGATAGAAGACTTAAGGTTGTAATGGGATGAAGTAGTTGAAGTATTTGATGCATATGAAAAGGTGAATTTCAATTTGTGCACATTATTATTTTGCACCATTAATGATTTTCCAACATATAGAAATTTGAGCGGTTACAATGTCAAAGGACATCACACTTGTTTGATATGTAAAGAGAACATAAGTTACCACCAAGTAAAACATGGGAGGACTTGCATCAGGCATCAGAGACTTTTGAAATGTAATTACCGTTATCGTAGGTTAAAAAAAGCTTTCAATGGATATCAGGAGGACATAATTGCTCCTCCACCCTTAACTGGCGACCAAAGTGAATTTTGGGAAAACTCTTAAGAATAGTGTTATGAAAAACATATGAAAGAAGAAATCCACATTCTTTAAAATTCCATGTTGGTCAAAGTTATATGTTAGACATTGCATAGATGTAATGCATGTAGAAAAGATTGCTTGTGATGATATAATTTGCACATTGCTAAACTTTAAAGGAAAGATGAAGGATGGTATAAATGCTCGTAAAGATCTGATTGAGATGGGGGTTCGTTTGGAGTTGCAACCATAAATTCATGCTAAACGAACACATTTGCCTTCAAACAAACTTTTGGGTCAAGTTCAAAATTAGAGAATATCACTTGATAGATTTTGGAGCTTCAAGATTACAAGACCTCAAGTTGTAAAAGTTGTATAGAGTAATGTAGAATTTATTTTAGGCTTTGTATTTTGGGCAAAGTAGAATAGGTTTTGGGCCTAGTAAAATATGATTTTGGGCCTTACGCCTTGTATCAAAATTACATAGGACATATACTTTTTGAGGCTTGAAAAAACTCCAAGAAGGTGCTAAACAATCTTAAATAAGACACCACTTGTAAGGCAATGGGTGTTACATGGAAGCTTGCCTTCCAAGCTTCTTTTGCCACTTGTCCTAATCTCATTAAAGAGTATATGAAGCTTGGGCTGCAAGTCACCTTGGATACATAGCACTCTTCCAATGGAGAGGATCCTCTCCACTCATGGTTTGCCACTTGTCAAGCTCCTGTTGGAGAGTTTTTGATAAACTTGCAACACAAGTTATCTTTTAGTCTATAAATAGGTGACTCTTGTAATTAAAAAATTAGTTTTGAATGATTAATGAAATGCTGGCCAATTTTTGCCTCCTCAACTTGTTCAATAACTCTCCAAAGTACTCTCTTTTCTAAACTAAACTCTTGTTTCATCTTAAGTGTGTTAGCCTAATCTTACACCTAATTCACTTCCAAATCTATCTCACACAGCCACAACAAAAATTCTTCCGTTGCATTTACTACAATTCATGTTCAAACATCAAACCTCCAAGAAGATACACACTAACAGGTGTAATGGAGCTATGAATTGCATCACTTTGTCAAAATTTGAAAAGGTCAGTTTTTTTGGGTAAAGTGCCACAAGGATACTCTTCAAATATTAAAAGTCTCGTGTAATTGAAAGATTGAAACTCATAGGCTTAAAATCCCATGATTGTCATTCTTCTGGTGGCTATTTATGGCATTTTACCAAAAAATGTTAGACAAGTCATCCCTCGTCCTTGCCTATTCTTCAATGTTATTTGTAGAAAGTAATTGATCTTAATATATTAGATGACTTAGAACATGAAGCTATCATTATCTTGTGTTATCTAGAGATATATTTTTCTCATTTACTTTGACATCATGGTCTATGTAATTGTTCATTTAGTGAGGGAAATTCGAATATCTAGTCTTGTGTGTTTATGATGCATGTATCTAGTTGGGCAATGCATGAAGACATTGAAAGGGTATGCGAAGAATCCATATAATCTAGAACCATATATTGTTGAGAGATACATTATTGTGGAAGTAATTGAGTTTTGTACAATGTATATGTCAAAAATAGATCCCATAGGCGTTCCAAAGTCTAGGTATGAAGGAAGCAATGAAGGCAAAGGTACACAAGGTGTAAGTGATTCAAAAATATAAACAAGAAGTTCTCCAAGCACATTTGTATCTTTTGAACAATACTAATGATGTTCTTCCTTATATTGATGCATACAAAATGTTGTTGAAGTTCGTGAACGCTCGTGGAAACGAAAAATGGTTGTTGACTGAGCATAATAAGACATTTTTGAAATGGTTTAAAGATAAAATTGTTGAACGAGATTTTTATGTTGAGAAATTAAAATAATTAGCACGAGGACCGAACTTTGATGTTATAACATAGTCTGGATATGATATTAATATGTGTCTTTTTATACAAAGACTAAAGATGACAAAAGTAAAATGCAGAATAGAGGTGTGACCCTTGAGATAGAGTCAATGCACTTTGCTAGTTGAAAAGATAACAATCCTATAATGGTTACCATAAGTTACTTTAGAGTAATTGAAAAAATGGAAGGTTGACTACGTCAAATTTAGAGTACCTATATTTAAGTGTAAATGAGTTTATAGTAACACATGAATGCATGTTGATGATTAGGTTGACTACGTCAAATTTAGAGTACCTATATTTAAGTGTAAATGAGTTTATAGTAACACAGGAATGCATGTTGATGATTAGGTTTTACTTTGGTTGATCTTACAAAGATATCTTATAAGGAAGATCTTTTTGTAATGGCTTAATAAGAAAATAAGTTTTTTTTTTTTTTATGTGAAAGGTCCTTCTAATGAAAGGTGGTGAGTTGTCTTCTAAGGAAGAATTGAACATGGTTTTTATCACCACGATGACTCAAGAGTTCAATGCGTAGACATTTCTTCATTCTCAACACACATACCTCCTCTGAATGACAAAAATGATGCTAATGAAATACATGTTACATGTAATGATCACAATAAAGGAATATGAAAGAACATTGTAATACAATGCAATAAAAATAAGTTATGCTTATTTATGATTTTGTATTTTAATTTTAACATTAATTTTATTTAACTTGAAACTATATCCTAAAGTTGTTTTTATCTTTTGTAGGTCACATGGTTGAGTCATCAAAAAAGACTAGAAAAGCTACAAGATTGAGAGATCTTGCCATCAGTCGTTTGGGTGATCCTAGAGTTCCAATTGACATAAACCATCAAATGAACAGGGTATCAGGCCCTAATCATGCTAAATTTGTTAGTTATTTGGGTGTCCTAACTCAATCAAAGGTGCTTATTTTGGTATCCAACTAGGATGATGTCACGGAAGCAAAAAAAAAAATCTTATTTGACAGGATATTTGTGTAAGTAATTTATTTAAAGATTATGTAAGTTTAGAATTGAAAATATTGAATGTTTAATGACTTTTTTATTTTATTATGTAGACAGACTTTGAGTTTGAGACTTTCAGATTCATTCGGAAAAAGATACTATCATCCACAACCACAAAATGGGGACAATTTAAGAAAAAAATTTGATAGGCTTTTACATCTATAACAAATGCAAGGGAAAGTTCCCTTGTGAGAAATATGATATAGATGAATAGACTTGACAATAATTTGTTCAGACTCGAGATGATCCTAGTAGGTTTGTTAATATTTCATCACACTATTAATTTATATTATTTATTTGCATAAAGCTCAAGACATCTAAATTTCACCCCCACCAACTGTCTCAGGGAGGATATGATTTGTTGAAAAAAAATGTGATAGAAGATAAGTTAAAGAGATTAAAAGAATCACCATATTCTGCTAAAGAACTTATTTGTCCTCCATCCCCTCCTAGTCAACATAAGAAATGAAAGTTGGCTAGGACTGAAGTAGGATGACAAATACATGCATATATGATTAACATATTGTATTATTCTTTAAAGGATGACTTAGTGGAGTAAAGCTCATAAGGAATTTTTGTCTGCCATAGTCGAAATGGTATATATAACGTCATTATTGGCACTCAAGAGCACCCTAGTTATGTGCATGTGCTGATTTTGATGTGGATGTCACAAAATACTTTCGATCAGTTCCTTTCTCAAATCCTTCTGTGAGTTAAGAGATGATGGAGGAACTAGCTGCACAATTGACATAGAAGTTGACACCATAATTAACCGAGCAGATAAAAGCACAGGTTACAAATGAGTTGAGATGTGAGTTCGAGCAAAGGTTAGAGTCCATGGATATCTCCCAGTAGCATACTCCACTCGAGCAAGATGTAGTTCCTGCTCGTGGTCATATGTTAGCACAAAAGGGAGTTGTGCTATCGAGGACGACAAGGAGGAAACATACATTGATATTTTATATCGGTGTAAGTTGTTTGTTGGAGAAGTTCCTCAACGTCTAGTGGCTATTGGAAGAATGTATCATGGAGCTTCAACTATGCACACCATGCCCATTCATGATGATTTGACTACACTTGTCATCGAAGAAGTTAGAGATGGAAGTGTTGAGTCTTCAATGCCCACATTAAAGGTTAAACTAGTGGGAGAGGCACTTGGAACATTATTCTTATTATTGCATAGCCTACACTTCTCATTAAGGCCGCTACAAAAAATAATTAGGTATATTTAATTAATTTGTGTTAATTGTTAATTTTACTTAGATTGATACATAATGTTTGTTATCATGTTTTACACGAGCGTAAGAGGAAAGAAAAGTCCCCAATTGGTGGTGATTTCAATCCTGAACCCCACCCACAACTCCAACCAAATGTGAATCCAATTCTAGAGTTAGTTAAGGTATCACATGAATTGTTTGAGTATGCTTGTATCATTCTTTGGGATTTCATAATCTTTGGTGTGGACAATGGTAATATACAATTTTACATAGTCATGCATGATGTATTTGAAATCATCCAAGGTAATCAGTTACTCAACATTGCAATTATTCAATTATGGGTGGTGTAAATATACTTTAAATCTTTATATTATATGATAAAATTATGTTTCATGAAGCATTGTCACTGATATTTATATTAACAATATAGGTATATAAATAAATTATTTTTCAACATGGGAAATCCTTATATTTATAGATTCCTTGAGCCACAATCTATAAAAAATTTAGGAATAAAAATGTGGAATGCCTGACTTGCATTCAAGATGGATTTAGGAATCCCGCAAGAAGATTTATATGGCTCATGTTATTCATGGATAAGTAAAACTGGCTACATTTAGATGTTACATAATTTAAAGAATATGATTAATCAATTGGCTATTTTAGGTCTCATTGGAAATTGATGGTTATTTGTTTCATAGACAATACTATTGTGCGATTTTGTTCATCACATAAAAAGCCAAGCGCATATATGAAGAGTGTAGTACATGGTACGACTTAGTTAAGAAATATATGTTATTAATGTTTATACAATATATTGTAAATTACTAATTATCTTTCTTTTTAGTATAATTAATGTCTACAAGGTATTAGACAGTAGATCGATTTCATCATCACATAATATACGTTGGATTTCTTCTAAGGTATTTAGTTCTTTGAAAATATTAAATTTTTATTTTTTTAGTTGTTGAGTAAATTAACTTTGTTGATTTTAGATATTATAGTGCAATAACCAACAAGGAAGTTTTGAACGTGACTATTATGTGATGCATTAGATGTGAACCATAGTTCGTGTCAATATTGTTGACTCTTGGGAGTAGGTATTAAAAGATTTTAAATATTCTGAAAAAGCTAATTAGAGGTTTAATATGTGATGGGTGGAGACTACTATTTATTTCATATTTAAGCTTTTTTCGAATGCCAAGTCATTTGAGACACACATAATAAAATAAATTTGTCACGAATAGGCAAGATATTTTATTAACATTAGAAATTAGAACTTATAGAAATGTATAAATGTGTGCTTACATATATACATAGACATTGTTTTGTAATTGGTTTTGATATATGTTATGTTTATTTACTTTAACTAAATTTTGATTTTGGTTTTGTAAAATGTGTTGTTTTGTAATTGGTTTTGATACATGTAATTGGTTTTGGTACATTGTGGTTGGTAAAACTGTTGTAGGTTGGAAAAAATACTAAAAATCACAAAACTTAAAAAAATGTCACATATCACATTGGTTAAGACCTTAACCGATGTAAAAAGTCACATGTTACATTGGTTAAGACTTATAATCGATGTAATGTGTGTAACAATTTTTTCAGTGAGGGGGATACTACATCATTTACATCACAAACTAATATAGTATCGCCCATATTACATCGATTCCACTAAGAATTGATGCAATATGGACAGTACTACATTGATTCTCAATGAAATTTGAAAATGTATTAGGCTGAGTTTAAGAAGGGGGTGAATTGAACTTTAAAATATTTTTGCAGTTTAGACCTTTGAAAACAGTTTTCGCAATTTGAAAATCTTTGGTAAAACTCAGTGATCAAGAATATAAGGTTCAGTAAAAATTAAACTGACTTCAAGTTCGAATGAATTGATTTATATTTTATGCTGAGTTAAAGACAAACAAAAATGAATCACAATCACAGTTTAACACAATGAAGATATCTAAAATGGCAAATACAAGATATATGCAGTTTTATCAAAACTATAGTAAGCACAAAATTAACTATGAAAGAAATTCAGCTAAGATATTATACTGAAGTCCTACAATTCCACAACAAATCAGAATTGTCAGATTATGCAGTAGCTTGATATTAAATCTGATTTAAAGATTCAATTACAGTAACAATTTCAAGATATATAGATTAAACCAAACTTAATGTGAACCAACAATTGTACTGATAGGTTTGAAACTAGATTCTAATTCAACAGAATGTATTCAAATTAATACACATTTTATGCAATGTCAAAAACACCAGAAAACAAAATGCACCTTTTTGTTTAAGATAAGATACAAAATCTGATTAAAGCAAATTTAAGTCAAATTTTAAGTCTGTAAGGAGTTAAAACCAATTTATAGTATTGTGATTAAACCAATTATGCACAGATTATCAAGAATCAATTCAATTTCCAATTAGTTTCAGTGTGCAGCTCAAGAACAAATTAGAATTGTAAAAGAAAGGTTAAGAACAACAGAACATAGTCAATTATACTGGTTCACCCTTCCTCAAGGGCTACGTCCAGTCTCCTTTGCCCCTCAAGCAAAGAAAATTTCACTACGGAGAGACTAGGAAATGTACCACCAAACCACTGTACCCTTTAGCCAATTACCTATCCTTTAAACACTTCTTACCTACCCATAAAGCTTTCCTCACAAGCCTAAACACTACAACCACTCCTACCACTTTATCTGAGGCATTGGTTGATAAAAAATGGAAACAAGCCATGGATGCCGAAATGGAAGCATTAGAAAAGAATGGTACTTGGGATTTAGTTAATCTCCCGAATGGAAAAAAAAACCAATAGGGTGTAAGTGGGTATACACCATAAAATACAGGGCTGATGGATCCATTGAAAGGTACAAAGCAAGGTGAGTAGCTAAGGGATTCACTCAAACCTATGGAGTGGATTACATGGAAACATTTGCTCTAGTTGCAAAAATGAATACAGTTAGGATGATATTATCCCTAGCGGCTAATTATGGTTGGAACTTGCAACAATTTGATGTTAAAAATGCCTTCCTCCATGGAGAAATTGAAGAGGAAATCTACATGGAATTGCCCCCTGGATATGGTGAAAAAACAACTACCAACATTGTTTGCAAGCTAAAAAAGGTGTTGTATGGCTAAAACAATCACCACGAGCGTGGTTTGGAAGGTTTAATAAAGTTATGATGAGTCTGGGCTTTAAACAAAGTCAAGGAGACCACACTCTGTTTATTAAACACCCAAGTCAAGGGGAGTAACAGTGTTGCTAGTTTATGTAGATGATATTATAGTAACAGGTGATGATGAGGAGGAGCAAAAATTGTTAAGCCAACATCTGGCCAAGAACTTTGAAATTAAGACCTTAGGAAAATTGAAGTATTTTTTGGGAATTGAAGTGGTACATTCAAAAAAGGGAATATTCATATCTCAACAAAAATACATTACTGATTTATTGAAAGAAACTGGTAAGACAACTTGCAAACCTGCAAATACACCAATTGACCCAAACCTGAAATTGGGAAATGCAGAGGAAGATACTGCAGTGGATAAGGAAATGTATCAAAGGCTAGTTGGTAGACTAATATATTTATCTCATACTAGACCTGATGTTGCATTTGTTGTGAGTCTAGTTAGCCAGTTCATGCACTAACCAAAGGAGATTCACTTACAAGCTGCACTAAGAATCGTGCAATATTTAGAGGGGACCCCAGGCAGAGGAATGTTGTTTGAACGAAATGGGAATGCAAATCTGGAAGCATATACAAATGCTGATTATACAGGGTCGATTGTGGATAGGAGATCAACTACGGGTTATTGCACTTTCCTTGGAGGGAATCTTGTGACCTGGAGGAGTAAAAAACAAAATGTGGTAGCTAGATCTAGCGCTGAAGCATAATTCAAGGCAATGGCACAAGAGATATGTGAACTACTCTGGCTGAAAATCATATTGGAAGACTTAAGGATAAAACCGGATGACCCAATGAGATTTTATTGTGATAACAAATCTGCTATTAGTATAGCTCATAATCCAGTGCAACATAATAGAACCAAACATATTGAGGTTGACAGACATTTTATCAAAGAAAAATTAGACAGTGGTTTGATCTGCACTCTATATGTTCCCTCACAAGATAACCTTGCAGATATTCTAACGAAGGGGCTAAACAGCAACTACTTTGAGAGTATTGTTTCCAAGCTAGGAATGGAAAATAACTATTCACCAGCTTGAGGGGGAGTGTTAGAATCTGTTTTTATTAGTTGTATTATTCGTGTTTTATTATTTCCTTATTTAGCAGACTATAATTATAGTGAATGACGGTATCCCACAATCATAGGGATTTGGGTGACTAGCAGTATTATTATACTTACTAAAATAACTTTCTAGCCTTGTATATATGAATTGTAATCTCAGCATGATATGAATAAGAGTGATATTCTTTTCTACCCTAAATTATAACAAGAATACAACAACAAAGGGAGAAGAAAAGTAACTTTTGAGGAAAGGGACTAAGTGTGGCTACACCTGAGAAAGGAAAAGTTCTCCTCTTAGAGAAAGTCTAAACTCAACTCAAGAGGAGATGGTCCATTACAAATCTGCCATAAAATTATGATGATGCATATAAACTAGATCTCCCTACTGATTATGGAGTCAACCCATTTTTAATATGTGTGATCTTACTTCTTTTGCAAGGGCTGCTAATTATGAGGACGATTTGGATATGAGGAAGAGGGAGAGCCTGATGGAGGATCATCTAAGAGACTGCATGAACATTTAACAAGATACATGATTAGGATAATGGAAGAAGAAAAAGAAGAAGAAAGGCCCAAAAAGACTCTCCTCTTATGAAATGTGAACTATTAGAACTTCTTTTCCCCATTTCATAGCCTTCTAAAAAACTATATAGAAATAGAGTACTATATGTAGGTATAAAATTTTTCCTTTATTCTTGTAGAAGCACAAGTGGCCCCCAATTAGGCCTTACTTGGAGTAAAAAACCCTAGAGTATCAAAGTCAACATACAACTACAACTCACTCAGACTAGCACCCCTCAACCATGCATACATCTATCCAAGACTAGCACATATAAAGGTTTGATTTTACATAGAACTGTTTGATGTGAGATTCATGTAGCAGGATCTAAACTCCATCTGATCTAGCTACACTTTGTGAATTTAATCCCACATTCCTTAGAACATTAAGTGTAAGGGGATTATGCATATATAAATAAGACTCCTTAACTCCTCTTGTAGCCTACTTTGAAATTGAATAGGAACTTACTATGAAAAATTGTTTGTCTTTTTGTTCCTTTAAAGTCATGAAAATGAGAATAATCTTCTCCTAGACTCATCACTAAGGATCCTTCCTTGCAAGAGAGAACCTTAATGCCGAATTTCATACTTGGAACTTGGAAAAAGTTTGAAAATTTTCCAAGACTTCCACTGCCAAAGAAGGTGCTTCCATTACTTAATCTTATACAAGAGTAACTACATTGCAAACAATACTAAATTTTAGTTGAGAGTGATTGATGTCCAAAGGTATACTATATATACATCTACCTCTATACTAAACTCTTTAAATTGCTTATTATTGATTTATAAGTAACCAAATTAGAGTAATTTTTATAGTGTATATCTTAAGTTAAAATTGTGTCTGGACATTTTAATAACACTATTCTACGAAAATTTATAATTTAAAATAAATTGTGTCTCATTGTATTTTATTATAAATTTATATTAAGAAAATCTACAAAATATTTTAAAAAATAATTCATTATTTTCTTTTTTTATATTTTACCTATTTTTCATATAAAATATTTAAATATTGATTACTGACCACATTTTAAACTATTGTATCTTTAAAATACACTGACTTTAATATATTAATTTTTTAATATATTTTTAAATATTAAAATAAATATCCTTTAAAGCAACAATAAAACAACAATATTAAAGCTTAAGAATCCAAATTATAAATATCAGAGTTATTAATACTTCACTAAAGAATTTTTTTTTGCTCAAACACATATTAGAATTATAAAATAATTAAAAATTTTGATTTTGAAATGAAGGAATTATATTAATATTAATTATTGTCAAAATCAATGCATCTTGTGCTACTAGTTTATGTTTATGATTATTATAAACTATTATAAATCTTTATTTATAATAGTATATAATGAATATTTCATTTTTGATGCACATTTTATTTTATTTTTTATTTTTCTTTTGTACTACTAGTCAGTGTTTATAATTATTATAAAATATTATAAAGCTTATTTATAATAATATATAATGAATATTTCATTTTGGATGCACATTTTTATCTTTTTATTTTTTTTTTCAATTATATTTTAAAATTATAATATTTTAAACTTTAAAACTATTATTATTATTATTATTATTATTATTATTATTATTATTATTATATGTATGTAACAATAAAAAAACAGTAAAGATAAAGTATCTATTTACTAAAATAACTACACAATGCTACTTTACAATATAATTACATTTTATTCAAACATATCTCTAATCTATGTATTTATTTTATAAAGTATTACTTGTTGTTTTTATAAACTATTACTTACTAAGCTAACATGGTTGCCTTGGTCCTTTCAACATTGTTCATATTTAGTCAGTTAAAACTGAAACATAAAACTTACTAACTAATATGTTGATCAACTTCACATAATTGCCAACTTTTTAGTCTAGAAATTACACAAACTTTAAAAAATTTTAAAATGATCCCAAAAATCATTAACAATATTTTAATTACAAATTTAATGTTTTATAAAAGTAAAAATTTAATGAAAGTATAACAATTAAAAAACTTAAATTATTTACAACAAATAAACAATAAAACATATTATTATATATTAAGATAGATAGTGAAGTAAAATCTAAACTTATAAACTTAAAATATACAATATTAATAAATAAAAATAATTTAGTGACATTTAATATAAACATTCCTACACAACAAGTTAAAATTAATAGAAACCACAGATGATCATGAAGCTACACTATACATAATGGACTTATTGTGCGTACGAGGATTAAACTTGCTCTTCCTCCCATTCTTTTTCTTACATTGAATTACACGGGTGCTAATCCCAGTAGCCATATTTCTTGAAGTGGTTAAATATTCAACTTTAATGTCTATATGGTATAAAAGTTGAATAAAGAAAGATTAACCCTTTAAATAAATTCTATATTTGAAGAGATTAGTGTCTCTCTTTCATTCTCCAAAAGAACAAAAAGGAACGAGAAGGAAAGGGCATCAATTCTGGTAAAAATTAACCTTTACTCTAGTGACCCCACATATATCCAAATTTGGCAATCAAGATCTGAGAAAACAATGCAAGCACCTTATACAATGCTTATTTCAGACAGACTGGAAAGTAAATAAATTTATTTGATAAACAAATAGATCAATAAATAAATAAAAAATTGAGGCTTTTGAAAGTTGAAGCTTGTAAGCTGTGAAGTCAGGGTTATGTTGAGTAAGGGTACTCTCAACTAACACCCCCAACAAGTGTTTTTAATTTTTTTTTTTTTTAATTTTTTTTTTTTTTAGTTTTTTTATTTTTTTTTTTTTTTGTTTATTTTTCTCTTTTTTTTTTTTTTTTTTTTTTTTTTTTTTTTTTTTTTTTTTTTTT
>Ga0209700_105745_pt1 | contig 20351 bp, 8 predicted proteins | sample SiratroredBW_FD_187528 | JGI IMG/M metagenome (GOLD analysis project Ga0209700, IMG submission 187528) | Root nodule microbial communities of legume samples collected from California, USA - Siratro red BW (SPAdes) (version 2) | ecosystem: Host-associated > Plants > Roots > Nodule | place: USA...
TATATATATATATATATATGTGTGTGTGAAGGCAAAACACTACAATATGTGTTTTGAATTTTAAAGATTAGTGTAATTTGAAAAAAAAATGTTGCAGATTGGATTAAGTTTAGAGATCTCCAATTTCCAGTAAATTAATAATTTGATATTATATATCTATTTGCATGAGTTGTATTTGTTGTCTTGTGACTAACCTTACTATTTTTAAAATATTGGGATGTCTGATCATTATATTGTTGAATTTTTTTGTCAATTTTAACTTTTTTATGAATAAATTTAAATTTCAAGTATGGAAAATAAATGTATTAGGATTATTGAAATATGAAATATGATATTGAAATTTACTTTAAATTACAGTGAAAGTAATTATTATACAAGAATAAGAAAATAATATTTTGTGAATTTAAGAACTATATCGATAGTTAATTAAGTATAAAGTTCAAAGGAAGTTCAGGTAGACTTAGTGGAGGTGATATGATTATCTTATATTGACGTACACAATTAGTCAAATAAAATTAATTATAAGTCTCACACAATATTTTCAAATTTTTTGTAATTTTTTTATTATATAAGTGATATCAATTGTCTTGTAGGTAGGTTAAGTTATAATTTATGACACTTGGACTACTATACTCTTAAGTTGATATAATTGCACTCTGACTATCCGTTATAACTTTTGACATAATGATAAATACTTGATCCAATGATGGTTATCAAAACTAAGGTCGACTTCCAGATAAAAAAGAGATTTGAACTGACTATTAACTATAACTTTCGGCCTTGTGATGAGCGCTCGGTCTAACACATTTAGCCAAAGAGGTTGTATAGTGCACATGTTGTATTTGTGGGAGTGCATGACCTATTATCAACTATTCATATTAGTATAATACTATTGTGACTCGGGAGGTATAATTACATTGTTCGTAATTGTAAGTGCCATAGGTTATTACGTAGTTATGATGATAGCAACATTTATGATATTTGCATATAATATTTGCATGTGCTTACGAAATGTTTTTTTGTAATCAACTTGATTTATTTATTTTGACATGTTTGTTTGTGTTAGGAATCTAAATATGAGTCTAAGTCTCACATTGAGTAAAAATGAGAAAGTTGAGCAACATATAAGAAAAAAGACCCATAAATCCATTATCTTAAGGTTTTGGGTTGAAGGTGGTGTCATTCCCTTATGTTTGAGATATCCCCCTAGTGTTCCCTCAATTTTCTCAGCAAGTAGATCTTCTCAATAAGTGGTATCAGAGCCGAATGATTTGTCTTGGTGGCTGCCTTAGACAATTATAGTTTGATCACTGTATCGAAAGTCTTCCTGTCGAAGGTTTCAGACAAACGTGTCTCATTAAGTGTGTGTGAGGTGCTCGTGTTTAAAAAATACTTCCAGTCGAGGAGGATGAACTAATATGGAAGGCACTCTTACTTGAGGGGGATATTGTTAGGAATCCAAGAATGATTCTAAGTCTCACATTGAGTAGAAATGAGAAAGTTGAGTAACATATAAGAAATAAGACCCACAAACCCATTGTCTTAAGATTTTGGGTTGAACGTGGTGTCAATTCGTTTTGTGGATCTAGCTCATGTCTCATTGTGTTTAAGATCTTCCCAGTATTTTCCTCCTCAATTTTTCCAACTGTTTGTGATTTATAATTATTGGAAGTTCATATAGTTAAATAATTGTTATAAATTTTAAGATGTTATTTTAATGGTAAGGGAATTATTCACTTTTTTTTTTAAAGAGAAGGAAATTGACAATGCAAATAATATCAATGAGGTTAGTCAACTTTTTTTTCAAGTGTGGATATAACAACTTTTTGTTTAAGGTGTGGAGAATAACTTTTTTTGAAGTTTATTATAAGTCCTATATATTTATATGTAGCTTTCTAGCTCTATAATATTTTAATAATTCCTTTTAGTATTGGTGAAGTTAGAAGGAGACCACAAACTTTAACAAACTTCTACCTTATTTGTTTTGTTAGATAGGAATTTTCTTTATAAAGGCTTAACTTATTTTACTGTTATGTTTTAATTCAATCAAACTTTTTATTTTGGTGTAAATTTGTACAATATATTATTTGATCTTTTTTTTTTCATATATTCCATATCTCTTGAATTTATGATTTTACTTAAATTTTTTTTGTAAACTTTATAAAAGGAATATTGTGTCAATTTTTTGAAAATAAAAATGAAACAACTATTTTTAAATGTGTGAAGTGCGACTTCTACAAGTAAAGAATGCTTGTGTTCCTTAAGTCATGCATATAAATATGATAAATATTGTTGAAAATGACAACTACATTCTACTAGATGACAAGAAAAAGCTTATTCCAAAGTGTACATAGATTGATGTATAGGCTTTAGCTTGTCATTTGTATCAAACATTACGAGATCGATGCAAGAGCATGTCTTGCTATCATGTGTGACATCTCTAAAGATGAATATGCAAATATTCAAACATTTAAATGTTAAAGCAAATGTGTGACACATTAGCTATCCACATTAAGGAAATACAAGAAATAAACTTGTCCAATAAGAGTTGTTTAGCTATGCTTAGCAAATTCCAAGTCATTATCAACAAGCTTCACTCCTTGGCTAAAATTTTTTTCTTACTTCAAGGAGATATCAAGAAATGGCTCTGAGAACGTCCAAGAACCTGTAGATGCTTATCTTGGATAAGCTTATTGGCATACTTAAAGCTCATGAAAAAAATGTTTTAACATGATGCCTAAAAAGAAGTAAAAGCAAATCCTTAGCACTCAATTGTAACATATAGAAAAAGGTTGCACTGATTATAACACTAGAAGTAGTAGATGATTCATTTGAAGTTGAAAAGTATGCAATGAAGAATAATTCTCCTTTCTAACTCGCAAGTTTAAGAAGACACTAAGAAAGCATAGAGGATTTAAGATATAAAAAAGGGTCACTAGAAAGGAGTTCAAAAAGCATAAGGAAGAAGTTGTGTGTTACAAATACAATAAATTAAGACATTATAAGTTAGAATGTTTAAAATAAAAGTAAGATACATATCACCTCAAAAACACCAAACACACAAGATGAAGTAAATATAAAAAGTTATCCATATATATATAATACTATTTTTTTGTTAATATTCATTTTACATTTTTAAACATCTCTCACCACAACCTACTTATGGAATATCAATTCTTCATCAAATATATATTTACATCACTAACAATATGTTGACTACTCTAGTTTTAAACCTTCTTCATTATACAAATTATTTTCACAACCTACTTGAGAAATCTTAATTTTAACAAATTCCTTACTAGTATAATATTTTCCATATCAAGCAAATATATTTGGCATCCTTCCATGACACCATACTAAGTATACAATTCAAAACCATTTATAAACCGTTATAGAACCATATTGATGCAAATGAAGAATAGAGAAAGTTATGTCTATAGTTGTAACATAGAAAAAGAAATTCAAGCCTCCACATGATCATAAATATACCAAATCAACACATAAGAGACCTAACTAATAAGAATTATAGGGAAAAATTAGATAAAAACTAAAAAGTTATTTATATCTATTAAACAATAATGTGTACTTTATGTCCTTAACATGACAAAAATTAACTCCAACTACCATATATTTAGTATGTATTATTACATTTAGTAACAGGAATTCAACTTAAACCTTTTTTTTTAACAGCCAACAATAAATAAATTTAGATTAATTAGGTCACTTGAGGGGTAGTCCAACCTTATACACCCTAATCATAGTACTTTGATCCCTTTCCAGCCCCAGATGTGTTTATACATAAAATAGACTCCATTACATTCCTTCAAAGATAGTTTGTAGAAATAATACATGTACAAAAGCTATACAATAGTGATAAGTTAAATCTTCAAATATATATTATAATACACAGTACCCCACACTTTCTCCATTGAACTCCTGTGCTGTGCTTCTTCCATAAATATTATATCCAGGAATCAGTAGTCACCTTGATGTTATCTTCTTGTAACTCTCAACCTTCTTCTCAAGTATATATACCTGCAACAAAATAAAATCTTTACATTCTATCTAGATCCCTTAGACCACGTACTAGTTACCTAGTTCACTAATTACAAACACTTAACTGGGGCAAACCTTAATTACCAAACCTAAAATTCTATTGATAAACGCGATTTTTATAATTAAATTTAAAATAAAAATAAAAATTCTAAACCGTATTTTAATTCACTTTTTTTAAAGAAAAAAAAAACTTAAAATGATGTTTACAAACATACCGTCTACTTTTAATTAAAAAAACCCTTACAATTATTTAAGTTATATTACAAATCTCAACAAAGTTATACGACTTTCTTTCTTATAAAGACATTTAAGACAAAATTGCACCATTCAAATTTGTGCTTATTAAATGATGTGGTTGCCATTGTAATGGTAAATATTTTTATTACTTTATTTTAAATAGTGTATATTTTCATTAAATCGTTTTACTTATTATTAATATAATTATAATGAAAGAAAAAAAAATATTTAGGTATTCTTTTGGGTAACTGTCTAATTATTCGGCTTGAAGGGTGTTGCAAAAGAAATTAGACCTTCATGTTTGTAAAAAAGTTCCAAGTGGGCGCTAACTTCGGCTGATTAAATTAAAAATTAATAAAAATATTATTAATATAATGGTGCTATAGTTTCTTAGACATCTCAATATAAAAGTTTATTAAGACTGTAATTCTCTTCTATGATAGGTGAGTGAATGAATGAAGAAATGAAAGAATGTTCCTGTAGCCTAACAGTTAAACAGGGTGAAAAGTGAAAGCTTTGGGTGGTGGTTTCAGACGATGGTTGAACAAGCAGAAGTCTTAGGGTCAAAGAGAGCTGGCAAGAGAAACTTCCTTCCATTGACCCCATTAGCGTTGTAGCTGGCACCAGTTGTGGGGTCCACCAAGAGGTTCCCCGCATAGCCAGGGTAGGCGCCCTTAGCGTAGACACCGGTGCAGGCGGAGGCAGCTTCGAGCGGAGCCTCTTTGGGTCCCTGGAAGTAGCCGTTCCCGAAAGGGTTAGTGACAGTGCCAGCCAAGAGGCTAGCCACGTTGATGACCATGCCGTCAACACCAACATCGTTGTTGGGCGCAACAAGGGCTGGGCTCTGGGGACCGTAAATGGGTTGGTGGAATGGCCACGCGCATTGCCCCGGGCACTGGCTTTCAGAGTTACCCACCCATATGTACGCGAACTTGTATCTCTTCCCGTTCACGCGCGCCCCCACGGAGGAACCGTGAGTCCCGCACCTACTGGAGCAGAACCCTTCCACTGCCACGTCAGCGGAGGTGAGAACCACGTTGATGGCGTTTCTCTGGGGGCCCTTGGATGCGAGCTTCTGGATTTGATCGGTGGTGAGTGATTTCCCGAAGGAGTAGTTTTCATCGAGGATCTGGGAGCCCAGAGAGAGGGCGAGTTTGGAAGATGGGGTTTTGTAGTATTTTTCAATGGTGCTCCACCACGTGGCAACGGATGGTTGGGCGGTGAGGGGTTTGGGAAAGGAGAGGGAGGTGATGAAGTCAGTGACAATGGCTTTCTGGGAAGGCTTGAAATTGCCATACCAAATGAGGTTGAGGGAGATTTTGCCTGTGAGGAGAGGCCCTTTGTGGTATTGAAACTGCAGTTGGGAGTCTGACTCAGTGAGTCTCCTCGCTGAACTCAAACGAAGAACGGAAACAGCAAGAAAAAGAGTGAGGAGAAAGCTTGAGGAGGTAAGAGAGGCCATTTGTTTAGGTTGTTGGTGAATTGTTGAGAAAGAAGGAGGTGTTGGTGGATATATATAATGGGAGAGGGTGAAGTAAAATGATGGGAATGGTGTGAGGTGATTGATTCGTAGGTTTCGTTTGACTGAGTGGTGAGGGTGGTGGGGACAGTGCATGGCCAGCTAAGGGGAGAGTTGGCGCGGATAATAACAACTGGGGATGGTGACATGAAGACAAATCCCGTGTACCCTTTGAAGAAGGGTAGGGTCCCTTTTATTTGGTTCATGGAAATGAATTATTTATGCCTCAAGAATATGTGCTGGATCCGCTTGCTAATTTGGCAGCTTTCCCTTTTTCCTTCTATACTTCCAAAACAATTTGACTTCTCCGTCTTAATGCATGCTTACTGGGGAAAAATTATGTGTGGAACTACGTGTTAATTATAAAATAATAGAGTTTGTAGCAAATGTGTAGTGGGTCTGGGCTAGTTGCAGTTTTTTTTTTCAAAATATTGCTGCATTACAAATTATATGGTCTTAAGATGTTGTTTCTGTGGCTTGGAAATAAGACTTTTTTATAACATGAACAAGTGTTTAAAAGTAGAGAAATACTTCTGAAAGCATCTCCAGCAAGAAAAATGTTCAAAGAAATAATTTTCGAAACGTCTTCTCTTGTTATAGAGATATAACCTAATATTCCTAGATATCTGAAAGATGTTCTAGTTACTTTAACGAATAACTTAACTTTAAAGATAAAATGTAATATTTTACCTATTTAAATGATAAATATTATTATGCACAATAGTTAAACATAAATTAGAAAAAAATAAAATAGTGAGTTATTTAGAATTTTATAACGAAATTCATTAAATAAAATAGAGAATAAGTGATGTGATATAATACAAATTACATTTTTATAAATGAGTTGAAAATTACTAAATATTTTTTTCACAAGGATTAATTAATAATTTTACAAATATTTCAATTAAAAAAATAAAAAAATCTATAACAACTATCAAATTATTCTCAAACTTTCACAAATATTTTTTTCAAATTTTTTTAAAAAATCATACTATTTATCTATTAATCTGAAGAACCTTATCATCCACATATAATTTATTCAAATTTTTTTAAATCAAATTCATTTCTCCAACACAACAAAGCCTTGATACATAAAATAATGTGAGTTATATTTATTAGAAAAAATCTCTCACATATTTAATGTTTATATATTTTCTTAAGTTATACTTTTTTATTTTATTTAAAAAGAATAAGATAGCAGATGCCTATGTAATTTTGAAGGCACAGTTTTGATTATAAAGACAACCCCTAATTTACACGCTTTTGTTTATGAAAGCTGTATGGTCTTTCAAAAAAATTCAAAATCTGTATGGGTATATAGACATTTTGGGTCCGAACAAATAATTTACAGGCTTTTTTCCCTCTTAAAATCTGTTTGCGGTAATTGATTAAAAGAAAGTCAGAACCGAGAAAAGAGGCTCCTGTTAAAGAAAAAAAAAGTAGGGCGAGGCTCTCCTATTAAAGAAAAAAAAGTAGGGCGGACCCGAACCATGAGTTGCCAGCTTTCGTGAGACGGTTTTGAAATTTTTATCTGCTGCTGTTTTTTCTTTTTGGTAAAATTTTAAAAAGAAATCTCTTAAGAGTTCATTCTACTTGAGATTATTTAGACTTACAATGTTATTCACATTCCTCTATTTTCATCTTTGATGATTTTCATGTGAATACCGGATATTTTCGATACAAGAAATTGTGTTGAATGTGCTATATTAATTAAAAACAAAACTAAATTATAATATATAATTAAAATTTATTAAGTCAATTTTATGAGATTAAAGTTTGATTTAAATTTTATTGTTTAAATAAAGTTTTTTATTAACTTTGATATCTTACTCATTCAATCTATGCACACACATGTTTATTTTATTTAAACTTCATCTCATTATCATCCGATCCATATATGGTTTTAGTTAAAACATTTCACACTTTCAATCATCATTATAAAAAAATTCTTGATTTATTTATTTTACATATGAATTTTTATTTGTAAATAAATTTAAAATTACTTAAAAATTTTATCTACGAATCTATTTCATTCAAATTTTACCTACGAATTTAATTTATGGAAAAATTCATAAATAACATACAAATTTTAATTTGCAAGTAATATATAGACTTTAATCCTTAGATAATTTTGACATTAGTTACAAATTTTACCTACAAAATTATTTCCTACGAAAATATATAGATAAATTACCTATATATTTGTATATGTATATAATTACACAGAAATTTAGATCCCTAAATAAGTATTTATGAAATTTATAACACATTATTTTTTGAGATTTATTGGAAATAGATAATTTTTTTTCCAATTACTACAAATTCATGTTAAAGTGAAATAGTAGCATATACGAGAGAGGAAGATAAAGAAAAGAAAAATGGACAAGGTCAAATGAAGTGATGTTGTAAAAGTAAAAACGGAAAGTGAAATGGTGTAACGGGGAGAGAGATACAATGGTAAAAATAGAAGAGGAAAAAGGAGTAGAGGAAGAGTGAAAAAGAAGGTTATGGAAGGAGGAGGAAAAATGAGTGAGATAGGGGAGAAAAAAAGAGGTGAGGAAGCTAGGAAGAATAATAGATTGGTGAAGGAGTGTGGGAAAGAAGAATTAATAGGTGCTATGGGGTGAGATAGAGGGATGGGAGAAGGGAAAGAAAAATGAATGAATTTTACTTTTTAATTATAACCATTATAAAAAATTATCATTATATATATATAATATATTTGTGGTAATACTTTGAATCCATATATATATATATAATCAGAGTTCTCTCATATAATGTTATCAACTTTTTTTCTTTTTAAATTTCTGTCAATTATTTTCTTCACATATACTGCATGATTCCTTATTTTTCTATAACCACTTCATCAATTTTTTATCTTTCAATATCTCATGTGCTTATGGTCCGGTGTTTTCGCTAGGATTATTAGTGAATTAAATATTGAATTAATACAAAATACATGGTTTATTTATTTTTAAATATAAAAATTAAATTAAATATTTAAATTGATGATGAGTTTTTCATATAAACAATGTTACTATTTTTGTTTTTTTATTAGTCAAAAAAATTAATAAATAAAAAGCACAAAAATGTATTTAACCTGTTTACAGAAAAAATAATAGTTAAGATTAGAGTGTTTTGACCAAAAATTTTTCTAATACAGCATATAAACACTTCCTACAGCACATATATCTTAACAAAATTGGCCCTTACATATTCAGCCAAATAAACCTTGCAATGTCAAATTCAAAACTGAAACTTTCGACCATCTTGTGAAGAAAAAACAAAATAAAAGCTAGTTTTATACAATTGTGCCCAGCACATAGATCTCCGTGTAGATCGCTTGTTTTCGAATACTATGAGTGTGTCTGATTGTAGTGTGATAAAGGTGTTATTAGGGAACTTGAATTAGACTTAAAGAAATGGAAAATAATATTTTAACAACGATAACAATTCCGAAACCCTTATATACTCATCTCCTATCTTCCATCCAATATTATTTTCAAATTTGTCCCCCAATCCCATAAGTCCAGTTTTCCTATTGCTAAGTGTTGTGCACGTCTTTCGGGACAATATTTGACATGCTTATCAAGAGTTTAGTATTTTTTAAAATATGAGCTTCCTTGATTGATTTTTGATATTTTTTTTACATTTTTTCAGTTTTTAAATAATTATACTCTCAATACTAATTTGCATGTCAGGTAATCTTGACATTTTGTCAGTCCAGAAATAAAATATTTGCTGCCTTTTAACCTAGAGAACAATGAAGGATTCATTATTGCCTGAAAAAATTAAATATACAAGTATTAAGTAAAAAGTTGAAATTTGCAATTATTTAATTAAGAAATCAAATTACAAGGCTAAAAAGTCAAAATAAGAAAATAATCAGTTCCTTTAAAATATCACACCAAAAAAAATTGGTCCCGACTACTCCTCACATGGCATCATCAAATAATTGGACGAGTTCATTTACATACTTACATTTCATGATTCGAAATCAGGAAATAAGACAAAGAAATGATGAATGGCTGGCTGAAATTAATTGATTAATTAATTAATAAATTAATAATACACTAACATTTGAAAGCAAACCAATATAATTTGCTTCAACCTTAATCCATACAATCAAAACACATTAAGGAATGAATGAATATGACCCTAACAACTAAACTAATATAATATAGTGCTTCTCAAACTAGGGTGGAACAAGATGACGTGGAAGGGTCATACAGAGCAGGAAGCAGGTACTTCCTTCCGTTGGCACCATGCGCATTGTAGCTAGCGCCAGTAGAAGAATCCACCAGCAAGTTCCCAGCGTAACCAGGGTAAGCCCCTTTGCCGTAAACCCCAGGGCACGCCGACGCGGCTTCCAGCGGCGCCTCCGCGGGGCCTTGGAAGAACCCATTCCCAAACGGGTTCGTGGCGGTAGCAGCCAACAGGCTTGCCAGGTTGATCACCATTCCATCAAGGCCCACATCGTTGTTAGGCGCCACCAACGGCGGGCTTTGCGGCCCATAAATTGGTTGGTGAAACGGCCAAGCGCATTGACCCGGGCACTGAGTCTCGGAGTTTCCAACCCAAAGGTAAGCGAATTTGTAGCTCTTGCTGTTCCCCTTGGCATGGCTCACGGAGGAGGAGGAACCGTGGGTCCCGCATCGGCTCATGCAGAAGCCCTCAACCGCCACGTCAGCGGAGGTCAAAACGACATTGACGGCGTTTCTGTGTTCACCCTTTGAAGCCAACTCGATGAGGTGCTTGGTGGTGAGGGATTTCCCAAGCGAGTAACTTTCGTCCAGAATCTGTTTGTTAAGCGAAAATGAGAGTTTTTGGGTGGCTTTTTTGTTACCGCTGAGGTGGTAGTATTTCTCGGTGGTTTTCCACCATGTGGCGACGGATGGTTGGGTTGGCTGGGTGGTGTGTGATGGTGAGGGTGACAGTGAGGTGATGAAATCAGAGACTATGGCCTTCTGGGAAGGTTTGAAGTGACCGTACCAGATGAGGTTGATAGAGATTTTGCCAGAGAGAAGAGGGCCATTGTGGTAATGAAGAAGCTGAGTAGGGTTCTGCACCAACTCATTCAACCTCCTTGTAGCCAAGGAGATGTGGAAGATAGATATGAGAAAGAAGATTTTCAAAAGAAAGCTTAACATTTTTTGGTTTGTAAATTTCTTGTGTATTGTGAGTGTTGAGAGAGGAGTATATATATAGATGAGAGCTATCTCTATGAAAGAAAAATAAAAGCTATATTGAAGTGGGGTACAGTGAAACAGTGGCACAGACAGTCTTTACTTTAACGCGTTTCTTTATTCAGAACTGAGAAGTGTAGCCCTAATCCACGGCGTTACTGGTAGTGGTTTGTCCACGCGCTAGGCAAGAAGTGTTTGATGGAGCGCGTGGGGAGCAGGGGCTGGGGATGAGGTGGGAATGTGTAGAGAGAGTTAAATGCGATTTGTAAGAGGGAAAGAGAGACGTTAGATGACAGTCTGTAAGTTATTGGATAATTAACTGGCACTTACGTAATCGAAGTCTATGGTTTTATGAATGTTATTTATGGTGTGGCGTGGGTATCCGAGGAGGTATGCGAGGCTACAAGATGCAAATTCAAATTCAACTCACACTCACACTCACAGGATCTCTGTGTGTGGTTTGTAATAACACTTTATAGTAGATGTAAAGATGAAGTTATTAAGCTGTCTTTTTTTTTTTCCTCTCAATTATATTTGTCTCAATATTAGTGCCAGTGTTTGACAACTGTTGTAACTTCTAGAGAATCCAAACCCTGCTGCTACTAAAATTTAAAACACATGTGAGTAGCCTCTACTCCATCACAGTCCTTCTTAAAGTAACTAATATATTTTTCTAGAAGGGCTTAAATATATTTTTCTACTTAATTATTGTGCACAAATATGTTTGGTATAAAAATTAAAAAAATTAACAATATACTTAATTTTTAGTTTATTGAAATTAAATAACTTTTTTTAAGAAAATATTTTGATAAATAGTGATAAGTTATAAAAATGTTAAACTTTACATTTTGTTATTAATATCTCACATAAAAGACTGCTATACTTGATTTTTTTATTAATAACTATATATATACACGATGGATCAAAATCATTTAATTTTGAAAAATTGAAAGATAAAATGTTCAATTTAATTTTTAAAAAACAGATAATTTCATGAGATGAAGAAATGTACGAATGGAGGTTTATTTTATAAAAATCAAATTTATGAGTTGTCAATATTATGAAAAGCAAAAATGAATTTAACTATTTTAATTTTAGAAAAAATTGGTTACAACTAATATCATCTCCATCATAATGACTACAATATTTTGGTTTCACAAAATAATATATATAAAATAAATAATTAAATGATTAAGAACTTATTAAACATTAGGATAATTTAGTTAATAGGTTTATTCAAGTAACAATCTAAAATAAATAAAAAATTCCAAGTTTTATTTAGCATTCAATAAAAGGAAGATTGGAATAAAAATCGTAACACTACAAAATCTTTTAACACGAAACATCATGAGAAAGAATTAAAAATACCAAATTTTTCATGGTCAGATTTACCACCTTGACCCAATATACATCTAGAATGGTGATAATAGTAAAAAAAATAAAATAAGTTCAAAACATCATACCTCACCTACTTTTTTTTATCATATAAGGCTCTCATCGACATCAAAAAGTGGATGAGATCATGGAAACTACTCTAAAGAGTCTCTATTAACTACTACGATGTAACAACTGATCATAATAAACATATAGATGTGTTCATCACTTAAATTAGTCTCTATAAAACAAATGTTATAATCCTTTATCATTTTTTTCACATCACTTAAAAGCAACATCATTGAGTTAGAAGGGCACCAAAAAGATACATCTCTCAAAGAAGGAGGACCCTAAATGGAGATCAACCTCTCTTGGGAGCTATCAACACAATTGCACATTTACGAGTTGTGTAATTGATAAACGTCATTTTATCCACTCCAAGGAGGAAGATGTCTCTCATTATCTTCACTGATCATATTTTAAACCTATAAACCCAATGCTAAATAATCTCATGGTGATCATTGTTCAAGTAAAAAATTTTATTGTGATAAAGACTGGTTAATTAAGAAGCTCGGTCAACATATTATATTAGAAAAATTTTAAGGGCTTGTAGATGTAAAAAAGCATCATACAACCATATGAAGACTACATTGTTGACTTCTCAGGAGAAAGATTAAACTTCATGACTACGTAGATTTATATATTAATTTTGGGAAGGGAAGCACCAATTATCACACCATCAAAGTGTGATACCTTATCGTCAATGTGAATAATTCCTACAAGATTTTACTAGACAGACCTTCCTTGAACATCCTGGGTACAATCGTTTTCACCCTTCACCTATTATGAGTTTTTCATTGGCTTATGAGTGATGACTAGAGAATGACCAGAGAAGTTACACTGCCAACTCTAAAGTAACACCCTTCTAGCTTATGCAGTTTACAATTAGCTAAGAAAGAAAAGATCTTAACCTTCATATCGATAATAAAGTATAGGTGGAGATAAGAGAATAAATGACTCTTTTCCAGTTAGGAGAGCCATGACAGGTTTATCGCTATCGAATGAAAATGAGAAGATACTTACCACCACCTTTTTGGAGAATTTTGATCCATTTGCATGGATAACAATCAATATGTTTGGTATTGAGCTACATGTCATGTTTCATAACCTCTTAGTATATAAGTAGGTTAGAGCGGTCTCTCAAAAGAAGAGGAAGCCAAGAGAGGAGAGAAGGATGACGACTAAAGAAGAGGTAGACAAATTGCTAGGTGTAAAATTCATAAGAGAACTTCATTACACCACATAGTTGGCCACCATTTTTTTTGTCAAGAAAGGAAATGTCAAATGATAGATGTGCACAAATTACACAGACCTTAATAAAGCATGTATAATGGATTCATATCCTTTGTCGAGTATATATTAACTTATTGATAGTATTGTAGGGCACAAAATGCTAAGTTTTGTCATGGTATCCTAGATACAATCAAATTTATATACACTGGTACGACAAGGAAAACAAAGGTCGTGTTTATAATGAAAAACTCCAATTAGCATTACAAGATTATGCCTTACATCTTATATAGTGCCAACTCCATTTACCAAAGGTTGATAGATAAAATCTTCATGGAGCTAATAGGTTGGAACATGGAGGTATATGTTAATGATATGATTGTTAAATCCAATTAAGCCAACAACATGCCACATATTTGAAATAGGTCTTTGTTAAATAGAAAATACAACATAAGGCTAAATCCTAATAAATGCACCTTTAAGGTTGAAGGTGAGAAGTTTTTGGAATTTATTTTAAAACACAGAGGAAGATGTGCAACAACTCTTTTCTTCTCAAACTCTATATGTAGAAGATCTCAATGAAGAAGCATAGTTGATGACGATAAAAGTTTTGCTACAAGAATATACACAAGATCTTAAGCTTATGTCCTTGTAGTTGTGATAAGAACATTGTTTGTATTCAATAACAATCTAGAAGAGTGTCTAAACTTTGTATGTGTCATAAGAAGCTACCCCTCTTTCTAGTGAGCGAACCTATGCTCTTTTAGATCATATTCTTTGTAAACCTTGTGGTCTCAGCCAAAAGCGGGTGTGTTCCAAATAATACTCAGTTTTAGCCAAAGTGGTTGCGCTCCAAATAATACTTAGTTTTAGTCATGAGTGATTGTGATCTAAACAATATTTGGTGTTAGCTAGTAGTGATTTGTTCCAAACAATACTAAGTCTTAGCTAGAAGTGATTGTAGTCCAAAAATTACTCAATCTTAGCGAGATATGACTGCGTTTCAAATAATATTCAGTCTTAGCCAAGAGAGACAACAGTCCAAATAATACTCAATCTTATTTATGAGTGGTTGTGGTCTTAATAATACTTAATCTTAGTCACTCCTAGTTGTAGTCCAAATAATACTTAGTCTTAGCCAGGAGTGATTACAGTCCAACTAATACTCAGTTTTAGCTAGGAATAGTTGTGGTCTAAATAATACTGTCTTGGTTAGAAGTGATTGTGGTCCAAATAATACTCAATTTTAGGCTAAAGTAGTTGATGTCCAAATAATACTAATTTGTACCTTACAGTAATAGTCTGTCTAGTGAAACTTAATTAATTGATTGAGAATTAAAGGTAATCTTTGTTACCAAACAAACTAATATAAAAATAAAACAAATCATTGTTTCCTTTCTCTTCTTATGTTACATGTTATGTTATTTAATGATAACTACTCTTAAAAGAAAAGATTTGAAAATAAATTTTGGAAAGCATTTTTGGACAGTTTGTTTGTCAAACTTTAAGTTGCATCTAACGTTTCTCATCATTTACAATCTCTTAAGAAAAGCTTTTAAGAGTTCATTGGTTAAGTATTCACTTTGTTAGCTAATGTTCATAAAAAAAAATCAAAAGTTTTAAAACATAATTCAACATGCATTTATTATGTTGTGACTTATTTTCCACTAAAACACTGTACATGATGATTAACGGTCATAAAATCTAAACCTCACAATCTAATATGCATTACACAAATAATCATATTATTAAGTACCAATAACGTATTAGAATAATTTAAACACTTAACCCATACTAATTTAAGTATAAAGCAAATAAAGCCATTAAAGTGTTGTATAAAAAGATTTCCAAGTATGCCTAGTAAATTATTACATATTTATTATTATGCATGTGTTTCAAATAATTTGAGTATCAAAGTATGTTCTGGGATATTTCCACTCTCCAAAGAAAAATCAAGAATACATATCGGATGAAAAAAACAATCACACGCATACTACCCTCCATACAAAAATCAAAAGATTACATTTAAGAAAAAAAAAAATCACGCCCTATGTCATTTTCCAAACAAATAATCAGAAGATATATCTAGGATGAAAAAAAAAATTATAAACAATAAAGAAAAAACTCACACAGAAAAGATTTCAGTATTGTGAAACCACCCTAATTATTATAAGATAATTTATGTTGAATTCATATATATTCTCAATTTCTAAGTATAAATCTAAGTTCCATAATAAATAAAAATGAAAAAGTTAAATAATGTATATTATAAAAGTCTACAAATCTATTATCTTAATACTTTAAGTTAAATGTGATATTAATATTTTTTATATAAATTTATCTCAAATCTCATTATTGTAAAATTTCTCTAAAATATTATAAAATCACTCCAATTATTATAAAATAATTTAGATTAAATTTATATATGTTACGATGTAGATATAAATTTAAGTCTAAGTCTAATGATAAGTAAAAATAAAAAACTTAAATCTACCAATCTATTGTCTTAAAATTTTGAATTGAATATAATATTAACTTCTTACAAATTTATCTTATTGTTATAAATCTTTGAAATACCTAATATATATATATACTATGAAATAACTTTTAAAGAGACATCTATCCACATTTACATTTTAATATTTTTATTTCTATACGCAAGGTACACATGATAAAAAAGAAAAATCTCAAACAATTCTATATGATATATTTTTTAATAATATATTCCTCTCTTACGTAAACTCTTTTGTTTTATAATTTTAATATATGAAGTAGTTCTTCCTCTAAAAGAAATCCTCCATAACAAGTTTATCCAAATCCCTAAACTAAATATTTATATTTTCGTGAGCCTAAAAGAACTATCTAGATATTGTCTTTTACGCATTGTACACTAGAACTACAGTTGAAGACACTTTACAAGTAAATACTTGCAATGACAATTACACAGTTTACAATTAATGTTAATAACAAACCGTGCTACTTCTCCACTTACAGTGGCCTAAATTCCCGATAATCTGACAACCCCAGCGCTTGTTATGGTGCATGCACCTCTGGACTCTGATACCCTGTTTCCACCTTTGACAGACATCACATTAATACTCACTAATTTCAATTTATTAATCAAACATGTTTAGGGCATTCATGAGACAACCCCATTGCCTTTGGATAAATATATACTATATTACATCCATTATTGATTTTTTTATGTCTGCAATCCGGCATGCCTGGTAGCTGTGCTTGGTCCATTACATGCTATTTGCAATTAATCCATGGGGTAAACAATAAATTAATATTGAATGCGGATATTCTCATGCGTTGAATGTTTGATAATATTTCAGCAAGCTTCTCTTTGACGTGGGGGAGTGGTTATCTACCCTCTGCTTCTGTATTTTGTTTAGGAGGAAAAGTGTAATGAAAGAAGTAGAAAGTAAAATTATATGTGGTGTATGAACACATGTTATGAAATATCTACTAAAATTTCTCAATGATTAATCGTCTTGTTAACTGTTTTTTTAATTGAGATATTCACTCAAATTCAAAATTTAGTTGGCATTATCTAAAGAAAAATTATTTAAAGAAAAATTTAAGACTTTCCATTCTAATATCGACCATTCCATTTTAAAACAAATTCTTCATTATTTTCGCAATTATAGATATTTAAGTGCATTAGATGTTTTTTTAAAGTTTAACTTGATAGATGTTTAAAAATTTAGTCTCAAAACTCGCGCTAAACAATACTTTTTTTTAAAAATTAGTGTTGATCAAATTATTGTTAATTCTGAATTCAAGCAAAAAAAAAAAAACAATTGGTCCACACAAACAACAACAATAACATAAAAGTCGGATCCACACAAGGTTATGACACCATATTTAACTCAAAACTTTAAGACGTTAATTTTGAGTTTTGTGGGAATACCCAACAATCTCTTCTTCAAAACCTTACTCTCGGACAACATTTACTTAGTTGTACTGTCAGGAAAACTTACTATATATAGATCAAATTGTACTCGTCTGAGCCGGTCACCGTCACAAACCATCGGCTCTGATACTACTTGCTGAGAAAATTGAGGAGGAAACACTGAAAAGAACAAACAATAATGAGACAAGAGCCGAATCCACACAGGAGAATAACACCACCTTCAACCTAAAATCTTAAGGCATTAGGTTTATGAGTCTTCTTTCTTATATATTATTCAACTTTTTCATTTCTACTCAATATGAGACTTAGACTCATACTTCAATACCCAATAATATTTTTTTCTTTGATATTCCAAGTTTAAATATTTAATATCTCAAATTTAAATATGTTAGGTTGAGGATAACCCAAGGTTTAAAGATATCACTATTTTGTTTAATTTTGAATTTGAATTGTAAGTTTCGATTTAAAATTATTATAAGTAATTTCTCTAGTTTTGATTTTGATAAGTGATCAATTTATTAAAAATTATTTGTTCCACAAGGAATTGAACTTTTTAATTGTAGTTCGGTCTACGTCACAAAGATAATTGTATAACCTATAACAATATGTTTCTGAAAGATACATTACAGTGACTTTAACTTTGATACTAATTGTTGAATAAAGTACTTACTATTATGCAAAAGTTATAATAGACAGTCAAGACGTAACTCTTTCTACTTAAGAACTTAACAAGTGTCATCATTTATTGTGCTTGTTTTACCCGACCTTTGCCATGGAACAATTGATGTCACTCACTATCATTATTTTAGATGCTAAGTTTTGTTTTGATAAATTAAAAATATTCTTTTAATTTGTTCAAATAATTTTAAATTTGTTGGATTTGTAAAAAAAAATATTTTAATCAAATAAAATTTTTGTTTCAATAGTTAATTTGACTTAAAACATTTCAGAATCTGTATGAATAAAATCACTTAAGTAATTTAATATATTGAAATATAAAAAAACATTTAATATTTTAAAATATTGAGAAAATCTTTACAAGTTTGAAAAGTATTTTTTTCGTCCTTTATTACAGTTTGTGTAAGTAATGTAAATTGATTTTAATTTTGTTTTTTTTTTATATTTGACCTTAATTAGGATTATCCAGAATATTGTATTGTCAAGACTCAAGACTCTTGTAGGTTTCTAACATTTTATTACTGAAAAATTTGAAAATATAGACTATTAGTGTATTAATGCTATTTCCTTTATTTGTATGAAGATTTTAGTGTTTGTTTGGTAAAATGAACAGATATGCTGGTAGTAGATAACCTAGCCTTTAGCTAGTTAAGTTCCGAATTTATACGTTATCTTATTTTATTAGAAGTGATGATAAACTATTTTCTAAATATAAAATTATGTAAAAAAAATATAACTGTCTAAGTTTTATTATATAAATGAAATTTAAGTTTTTTAAATAAAAATATAGAGTTTTATTATTTTGACAAGTCATTTTAGTTATATGTGTCGCGACCTTAAATTACGACGGGTATGGTGATCCGAAAAAGAAATAAATAAATAAAAAATAATGAAAAGAAAGATATGGAATCGCCACCATAGTTTATTATGAAAAACCAAGAAAAGAATAAGAAAAAGTATGCAAACTAGATATGAGCTCGGGAGTCGGTTATGTGTAGGGAAGATATTAGCGCCCCACAGCGCCTGTACTAAGACAGTACCTTTAATCAAGTGAACAAAATCAAATGTGGTTTATAAAATATTTATTTTTTCCCAAAAATATAATTAAAATGCAATTAAAAACAAAATAATAATTTTTTTAAATTAAAAGACCCGACAAGGATTGACCTTGCTCCTACGTATCAACATCCTTAATGGGTGAAGAATCAGGGAATACGTAGTTCTAAAAGAGAGTTGAGTTATTTTGAGACTTTGATATTTTTTATTTTTTTGATATTTTTTTTTATTTTTAAAAATTGATTTCATTTCGGATATCATAGACGTGTACGACCCTTTTGATAATCCAAACAAAGATTGAAACTCCTTGAATTAAATCCCGCATGATGCGTGCGGTCATTTAGAATTTAAATCAAGAATTGTTATTATTATTATTTTCTTTTCAAAAAACAATCCTGCATAATGCGAACGGTCATTTGGAATTAAAATTTATTAAAATAATATTTTTTTTACGTGAATATGAGAAATAAACTAAAAGAAATAGCCCAATATTAAACTCTTAAAGTGTTTTTTTTATGAAATTAAGGATAGTTTTCTAATTTAGAAAATCAGTAAGTGCATATCTTAATTAAAGGGGGTGCAGGAAGTATCTCCCTAATTAGAAATTCACTTATGACTAAGGGTTTTTTAGGAATTAGAGAATTGAGGGTACAGGTCCAGAAATATAGAGGTGCAATGAGTACTCCAGTAATAAAAAAAACAATTACCTAAGGGCATTTTAGGGATCAGGAGTAAGTGGGGGTGCAGGTCCAGAAATATGGAGGTGCGACGAGTACTTCAGTCATCAAAAACCCAATGACCTAAGGGCATTTTAGGGATCAGGAGTAAATGGGGGTGCAGGTCCAGGAATATGGGAGGTACCAAAAGTTTCTTCAGACCGTGGCAGCAATCTTCTTCCCACACTTTTTTTTTTATTGTTTTGATGTTAAAATTGGGCCATAAGCCCAACGTATCATCCCTTACCCTAAAAACAAATTAGGGTTATGTATTTGGCAAAGACGATTGCTATGGGGAAGAAGCATGGTGCGATGGCAGG
>Ga0209700_105747_pt1 | contig 20346 bp, 15 predicted proteins | sample SiratroredBW_FD_187528 | JGI IMG/M metagenome (GOLD analysis project Ga0209700, IMG submission 187528) | Root nodule microbial communities of legume samples collected from California, USA - Siratro red BW (SPAdes) (version 2) | ecosystem: Host-associated > Plants > Roots > Nodule | place: USA...
AAAATTTGAATCAGGTTATTCAAAACTTCAAAAAAAAAAAGAGTTAAACTTTTTGTTGAATCACAAAAACGGGCTATAGATAAATTTATAAAAATAAATAAAAGAAAATGAATTAGAAAACACAGGTGAGTCATCTTTGAATAAAAAGTATTTGAAACATGATAATTTATTGAATCTTGATGGCTTAGATGTATTTTCAGAATTAAATATATTAAAGGAGATTATAGGATTGGAAAATGATAAACCAATTGACATTCTTAATTATATAAAAAGAATAAATTCTTTTCCAAATACATATATAAAATAATGTTAACAATTCCAGTATTAGTTACTTCAGCTGAAAAGGAGTTTTTCAAAACTTTAAACTAATAAAATTTTATTTAAGATCAACAATGTCTCAACAAAGATTAAACGATTAGCTTTATTGTCTATTAAAAAATATTTTTTAAATGAAATTAATTATAATAATTTAATAGAAATATCATCACAAAAAACTCGAAAAATAAATTTTAGATAAAAAGATTATAATTTTAATTATTTTATTAATTTAAAAAATGCCTCATTTTTTATTCGCTTTAGGCCTCCTAAAATCTTGAGCCTCCACTGAGTATTATAATATATATCATAATATATATTATAATATATTATGATATATATTATAATATAAATATTAAGTTGATGAATAATATATATATATATATATATATATATATATATATATATATATATATATATGAATAATTTGATGACAAAATATAAATTAATCAGAATGTGAATTAAATTGTAATAAGTTAATTAGTGGATTGTTATATAGACAATTTGGTTACTAAGTAATTTGTATGAATTAGGATGAATACTAAGATAGATATCTTCCACCTTACACCTTAACATTTTAGAAGTTATATATTTATGATATTCTTTTAATGCTTTTGGTGAATGATAGTGAATTTATTTAATTTTAAGTAAGGTGAGAATTTATAATCAATCATAATTAAAAAAAATAATTTATATTAAAAATATTGTTTATACAAAATAACTTATATAGTGGAATAAATAATAATAATATGAAAAGTAAAAGAACGCACGCACGCACACACACACACACATATATATATATATATATATATATATATATATATATATATATATATATATATATATATATATATATATATATTCAAAATCTTCAGGATGTTACAAAGAGCGAGTTCTGTTGAGAATTAGGTTAAATCTGAAGTGAAGGGTAAAAGAGAAGTTGAATTAGAAGAAAATGCAAAGAAAGGGTATAAGTGACTTTTGGCTTAAGCAAAGGATACAACTTGGGCTAAAACTCACTTAAGAAATATTACAGTGTAGACGTAAAAGCTGCTGCTGGGGAGAATTTAAATTGAATGCTATAAGATAACGGCCATGTTGACCTAATGATGGAAAAGAAAGCTATAAAAAGCCAAAACTAGGTCAAAGGAGGTCATTGACGACTACGGCTTGGAAGAAGATCATTGTTCTTTTCTTTCTTTTGTATTTTTCATGGCTATCATGACTAGCTAAGTTCCTTATTCTTAGGATTGAATGTAATTTCTCAACGTTGATTGCGCTCTTGACATTACGTGATATCATCAATATCAATTGCTATTGTTTTACGTTTAAACATTCATTCTCATTATGACTGGAAAACACTTTTTGAATTTAGAACCAAACGTATTACTCATTGCAGGAATATAGGGCTGAATTATAGGGTAATGACTGTTTATAGCAAATGTATTTAAGGCTAATTAGTATATGCAAGTAAGTAACTAGGACGGAGCTTGGTATTTTAATTTATGAATTTCAATTCTAGAGGGATTAGGTTGAATTCATTTTATTTGCACATAATGGTAATTGAAAGAGGTAATGTTAACGACAATTGATTGATTGATTGATTGATTAAGAGTGTATGAAAATGAAAGCAATACAATTCAATCCCAATATCTTCATTAATATAAATTTTATCAATTCAATTGTTAATTACGGCTTTAACGTTTTCATACTCATTCAAAATCAATATTTTTTCATTACATATTTTGATTCACAATACATTGATATCAGTTCAATTCTCAATTCTAAATTCTGCTCCCTGTAATTACGATACTCTTACTTATTTTCTATATTACTTGAGTACTCAGTACACTTGACTAAAGGAGTAACATTAAGCATATATCTTTAGGTGGTTTGGGTGAAAACAATTATAAATTATTCATTATGTGAACTCATATCCTTATGAGCTTTATTTGTGATTTTTTTTAGAATGTTCTTTTTTTTTTAGAGTTCTCGTGAAAATATTGAAAATAATAACTTAGAGGGTTCATGTACAGGAATAAAAGGCAGTTTAATGATCTACAAACTTAATTTCCAACTTATCATAAATAAGCAACAGTAAAATTAAATCCTAGTTTATTCAATTTTGAGCTATAATAATAAGTTAATAAATAGACATCAATTAAACTAAGTCACACAAATGTATCTTTTTCACTCAAATTTGTAAGAAATATGAATATTCTTTATTCTTCATGAAACAAGAGTATTTTGTACTCTGTAAGGAACATCCTCTTGATTTCTTCTTAAAATCAAAAAATCTCATAACACAAACAATACAATACTCTTTTAGAGAAAATCATAAAAAATTATTAAATATATTTTTACAAGATAGAAAATAATTTAAACACTCAAATTTAAAATATTTTTTTCTAGATTCACTGTACAAAACTCTTAATTAATATCTAAGTATTTAACATTCCTTATCGTATATTTTTTTTCAATTCTAATCCTTGATATTGATTCCTGTTAACAACTAAAAACCGAGAAACAAGTTCTCCATTATATTCGGATATCTAGTACTTACATTTTCACTCGCGTGGCAATCAAATAAGATGCAGATTTTATTTTAAATCTAGTGCTGTCCGTTTAATGTTTAATGTTAAAGTATATAATATATCTCCGATAAAGGAATTGAACGTGCATATTTTTTTTTCTGTTTTGAATTAACGAAACAAAACACGTGAATGAAGGTTAAACCTGATGCATATTTTCGAAAGCTATTTGAATGAAAAATAAGAAACAGATAAATCTGGTGCACATAAACAATATTGATTTCCGTGACAAATAAAATCACAAATCTTTTCCGAAAACTACGTTGCTCCCTTCAATTTCTTTTATTTTATCCATTTGTACCGTTTTATTCTCAATTCTGTTTCTCATACGGTGGTGCAGATTTTCTGTTGTTTTGAATAGGGAAAACCTGAAAAAGATAAACACTACTACTTCACTTTTTTGGAAATCATGAAACAAGATATCACTTCCCCGGAAATCACGGTGCATTTTTTAGTTTTAACTCCAGTGATAACAATTGCAGATTATTGCCAAATTTCGTTTCAAATCAATTAAATAACCAAAGGTAAAAAAAGCTACGTAGAACTAGTTTGTTTAATTCTCCTTTTTGCTTATATTTCACGTCAATGAAAAGACAAGAACGAGAGCTAACGTTGCTTTTGTTTTGATTCAATTAAAATAATAGAAAATAAGTACAAAGTTAATCGAGTATAAAATAACAGTGCTATACATGCCATGAATATTTTAATGTTTTTGCTGTTAAATCTGATGCGTAAAAAAATTAAGACGTAATCAATAAAATCATATTCCTGTGCAGGTTTTTTATTTTAAATTCAGTGCAGGTTTTTTATTTTAAATTCAGCAAATCAAAATTTATTTTTAAATTATTAAAATATAAAATTTAAACCATAAAAACAACAGTCTAATCCTATATTATTTAATCTTTTCTGAAATATTCCAAAATATTATTGAAACACATAATTAAAACATAAATTTGAATTTGTTATTTATCAAAACATAACATCAGAAATCCTATAATGAATATTAAATATTAAATATGAGATAGTCTAATTCATAAAAGTAACAAGACTGTCTAATTATTCAACATGGTATACTCAATGTAATTAAAGTGTATTAATTAGTGGAATTCCTTAAGGAGCAGGCTTAAGCATATTAGATGTAGTCCAGTTTAAACATAAGTTCTTATGTATTCTTTCTTTCCATGCTTTTATTAGTTATTTTTCATGTTTTTATTAGTTATTTTGTGTTAAGAGTTGTTTATTTTGGTGTGTTAGAAATATGTATTATCCAGTGCAAAAAAAGTTCAAAACTCTATTTAATCTCGTATCTCTTCTAGAGTCCATTCTTACAAGACGTTGGTTTCTATACCTTAACTCAATCACTCAATTAACATGTTTTAGTATAGTCTTGTCAAGTGAATAGGTTGTAATTCTAGTGTCTGAGAACATGTAAAGATGCAAAAAGGTTACTTATATTTAAAAATATTTTGGTAGCACAATAATTATTCACATATCAACTTTCTTATGCTTAGTGTAGATGATAGTAACATGTAATGTAAAGGAGATAAGGGGAAGAGAATATTGGGCCAGTCACAAGAAGGATGACCAATAGAATGAAGGAGGAGGAAGGTTCACGCAAGACTTTTCTTTTGTGAAAAATATTTTATTAAAATCTTCCTTCTTCAGATACTTTGTACTTATAAAATAGTGTAGTATTTATTTAGGCCTTGTATAGAATAGTGTAAGATTTATTTAGGCCTTATATTTTAGGCCAAAGTAGCAAAGGAATTTAAATTTTTTAGCCTTGTATTTTGGCTAAAAAGTAGAGTAGTTTGTCTTGAAACTTGGAAGTAGAAGGCCTAAACCTAAGAGAGATAAGGAAGGAGTTTGCTAGGGTTTGGGTGGTGTGTACAAGGGCTTGTGTGGTGTCAATTAGGAGTTTAAGTGGCACCTAGGTGGAAGCTTGGGTGGTGCCACATGCTTTCGATGCCACTTGACACATGTCATCCCATGTATGGAAAGGATTCTCTCCGATCCTAGCTTGACATGTGTCAACTCCTCATTGGAGAGACTTGGATTTCCATAACTATAAATAAGTACCTCATGTAATTCAATTTTCATCTTTGATATGAATAAGAAATGAAATGTTGTCCTAATGTCTCTTATTGTTCTAGAAACTCTCTTTAGAAATTTTCAAAATTTTCTCTATTTTCCTCTTAAGAGTGTTGGCCTAACCTCACTCTCTTTCACTTCCTACTCCATCAGACATCCAAGACTCCATGAAGTCTGTTGCAACATCTTCACTCTTCAACACCATCATGCAATTTAGGAAGAAGCAAGGATGAAACATGCAATGAAGATAGAATTGCATCATCATTTGTCTTACAAATTACATCCAATTATTGGCCAACTAGCCAAGTTTGACTAAGCAAATTAAGGTTGCAAGTTTAACTAAGCCTACTTAAATGAGTATTCTTTGGGCTCGTAGACACTCCTGGCTAACCCCTTGAGTATTCTTTCCTTAAGTCACTTCTAGTTGACACTAAGTATTCTTTACACCTAGCTACTCTTAGCTAGCCGAGTATTCTTTCGATCGCAACCACTTTTGGCTGACCTCGTTAAGGAGTATTCTTTACTCAAGCCATTCTTAGATGAACTAAGTATTCTTTGCCAAATGGCCATGTCTGGCTAAGATATGAAGGTTTGGTATTTCAATAATCTAGAGATCATTGGGTTTAATGACTAGGGAGGATTGCGTCTAACGAAGAATACAATGTTAGGCTTCTAGTTTTGATCATCTTGCTCTCTAGGGAGGGTTTTTGACGTATACAATGGTTGAGTTCACTCTCCTAGGCAGCTAATCAACATTTTGGTATAATATAACTTTTTACTTTATTGCCTTTAAATGAGTGAAGAAGGGTAGCTTTAATTACAAGCTTTAACATCATTGTCGCATTTAATGCAGTTTTGATCTTTGCTTCTTTCTCTTCATATTTTCCTTGATAACCAACAACATTTATGTCCCTAGGTAGTATAGTATTTTGCACAAATTCATTAGATAGTGAGTTGAAGTTCGAAAGCTCTTTGTGTCACTACAAACATAAAGTAAGTACATGAATATTTATTTTAAGTATGATGTTTGCTTATTCTATGTGTGTCATTTGATATTTGATGTATGTTTCATATGTTCTTATGTGAGTATTCTCAGAATTTGAGAAAAATATTACATAGTGTTGTATTATCTTTTAGACAAAGCACTTACATCTTATATTAGATATTGTTTTTATATAACTATCATCTTACATGTGAAAGGTGATAATGTTTTTCACTTAGTTGTTTTTAAATTAAAACCTTAAAATATTGGACTTCTGCCTTAAAATGTTGAAATACAAAATTCTTTTTAGTAAAAAGCGAGTATTTGTTTAATTTTAAGAAATTTTCTAAAGAAAACTTTCATTGGAGAAAAATATGAAAAAAAATAAATAAAATTTTTATACGTTAAAATAATTGTGGTGTTAAAATAATACTTAATTATTTTTAAGTCAACCGTAGGGACTAAAACTACGTTATTTTGAGTCAACTACCAAGGAAGTATCATTCAGAGGAATCAAAAACCATAAAGATCAGAAAGAAAAATTATGCTATAAGGCTTAGCAAATCTAAATTATGCCATCATTGTTGAATAGCATATCATCACATCATGGTCTTGTGCTCTGGCCTGTGAGTGAACTCAAAATCTATGTGCACAAAAGCTCTCTCAACTTCTGGAAGTTGCTCTAGCTTCTCTTGGAGTGTCTCACCAATGTTGTGTGTTTGATTGAGAAGCATGTCTTCTGGCAACACAATGTCAACTTCCACAAAGTAATGTGCACCAAAGGTGTATGCTCTAACAGTATCAATGTGCTTAATCTGCTCATGGTGATTCCATATGAGGTAAGTTAACTTGGCCAGAAAATCAGGTGGTGCTGTCCTTCCAATCAGTGACCAAACATTCTCAATCACTGTCCTGGCCCATGTGTTAATTGTATACAATGCTATCTGCATTAACACACATTCATGGTATCATTACTAATTCAATCACAGTTTTGAAGTGGCACACACCAGGAGTTTATTATATTTTTTAGGGACTAAAACAAGAAAAAGTAAGGTGAAATTGGTTTAGAAAACCTTTTATAGGAACATATCATGCCACCTTACATAAGACTAAGATAAAAAGCCACCTTGCATTAACATTGTGAAAACACATATATGAAAACTGAAAACTGAAGAGAAGGACTAGGATGCAGTTATGAACTCACAACTATGGCTCCTGTTGGATCAATCCACCAGTAGAACTTAACAGCTAGAACAGCAGCAGCTAATCCAACAGAATTAGTAGTAACATCAAAAAAGTGATCTTGTGCATAGGCTCTAACAATTTCATTCTTAAATCTTCGGCAGTAGACCATGAGAATGAACTTCACTACAGTCACACCCACCATAATCCCAATCATCCAATGGAGTTTTACTGGGTCCATGTCAGGCTTAGACTGCAAGAAAAGGAATAATCTAAGAAATTAAAACTGTGTCGATGTAATAATTGTGGGAACAAACAAGAACAGAAGTTTATCTCAATTACCTTGGAAAGAAGTTCCCGGGCAGATTCAATCAAAATCTGCAACCCCAAGGTTGCCATTACTGATGCAAAAACAATGATACCCTGCACAGGAAACCGTATCAGAAGCATGTAGCTGCATTAAGAAAGCACGCAATGACTACTTTGAAACTATCTTTATATAACCAATTATTCCTATTCTCACCATCATGACATTATGTATATAAAAAGGTTGCATTTACTGAAAAACAGTTTAAATTAGTCTTACCACTGGTTGCATGCGTTTCTTTCCAATTGGATAGCGATATCGGTTTGGGTTTTTCATGGCATGAGCAGTAAACCACAATATGAAGCCTGACAAGAGATCCAAGAGAGAATCCATGGTTGAGGCAATGACTGCTAATGATCTGCTTGCAATTGAGGCATAAACCTTTGCTGCAAACAGCACCACGTTACAGATATTTGAGATATGAACAGCCATCCTCTCACTCTTTGCTAGTTTCTTCATTTCATCCTGAGAAACATTTGGCAGGCATATATATTTAGTAGAGTTTATCTGTAAGTTTTTGACATGATCAAGTTTAATGGAAAGTCATAAGTTGACTGAGATCATTGTCAAAACTGGTTAATGCTGCTCCATGTAAGAAAAAGAATGAGTAAATCGTGGTGATAGAACTATGAAACCTCAGTGAGAGCTCCAGGGAAACCACCCGTTTCAGTTATAGACTCCATCTGAGTATATCCTTCAAGGAGTCTCTTCTGCTGCCTGTAATATTCTGCCACTTTGCGTTGCTTCCCTGAAACACAAACACAAATTAACAGAGAGTATGTACGCAAAATCCACAAGTCAGAGAATATGGATTTAATGATCAATTTAAATGCAAAATTCTCCAATTGACCATATCTTTTCTTAACTCAGTTTAATTAATAATCAATAATGCCAAAATTTTCAAATCACCATTTACTAAGCCCTTTTTAAACTACATATAAAATTTTAAACATTATTGTCAAGTGCTTTGGTCAAAAAGATAATACAGAGGGTATAAAAGAATGATCTGAAAGCAAACAGAACCCACTTTCATGTTATGTGAGAAGGCATTAAGAAGAGGAAAATCCATGCTTGCTTATGGTTTGAAAACTTTCGTGGAATCAAGTACAGGAGATTACAAAAAGAAAGGAATTATACATAAAAGAAAGGAATTATATATATGATATGATCAATGGATTATTTATCTTTAATCATAGTTATCATCTCTAATAATAGTAATCATTATCAATAAAAATTCCCTTGTACTTTTTATCTAAGTAATGGAATTTTACCGAACTAATCAAACACAAGCACCAAAGATGCACATTCACAATAAAAGACTCTGCCTTTATCGAAAGATTCCCACCATGGCCTAAAATAAATAACCAACAAAAACAACTTCTCCAACTACCTCGGTTTTCACAATTCCAAACATCACAGAAAACAAAACACACTCATCATACACACACACACACACAAAAAAAAAAAAAAAAAAAAAAAAAAAAAAAAAAAAAAAAAAAAACATTGAAGTTTGAAGATTCAAAGGAAGCCTCAATTTGCAGGATTCAAGACATGCATGGTAACCGTAGAAAGAAACCAAAACAGACCCAATACACAAGATAAAGAGTGAACAAAAACAGAACCATCAGAATCCAACACATCACCAAGTACACAAAACAGAATAGTTAGACCTTCCAAAAGAAGAGAGATGAAGAATGTTTTACTGGGTTCCCACAACTCAACGCACCATCACAGTAAAACAGAAAAAAAGAAAGAAGAAAGAAAGGTCTCACTTGGTTTACGAAGAATGCTGCGAAAAGTGAAGGGTCGTTTGTGTTGATGATTGTCTGTTTGGCTGGGCAAACGAAACTCATTCAAGTTAAGTCTCCATGAAGCTTTTGCAACCTCTCCCTCCTCTGACGCCAGAAACGGTTCCCGCCGCCGGGGTATGCCGTCAGTCTCCTCCATGTTTGGTTATCTGAGAGTTTTTGGTTTGGTTTTGGGTTAATGCAATGTGAAATGTGAGTGATAACTGATTTCCTAGTTATAGGGAGAGAGGAAAGGAAAAAACAACTGTACTGTATCTATATATGATATAAGATATAAGATTGTAGAAACACATGTGTGTTAACTTCTTTTACATAACAAAAAAAAATAAAAGATTAATTCTCATCATAAGTATTAAAATAAAAACATTTAAATTTATAAAAAAATATATTTATAAAAAATAATTATAAATAAATAATTGTATCGTAGTTTTTTTTTATAGATAGTTGATTAAATCTAAAAAAATAATTACAAAACTAAAAATATAAAATAATGACACAAACTCATAACACAAAAGGTATGTCTTTTTACTATTTTAAATAAAAGAACATTTGAAAAAAAAGTATATAGTCTCCTCAATTTAGTATTTTAAAAGCTAAAAGTATACTTTTTTAAATAAAGAATCAAAATATATATTTTTTTAAATGTCAAACTATTTTAAATTTTACATGTTTTTAAATATAGTATTACTAAGAATTATTGACCATGACTAATATTGTTCTACATTTTAAGGATACATATGAATAATATCTATAATCTTATAATGTTTTAATTTTTAATATCTTAGACATCAAATTAATAAAAAAGATAAATAAAATTATATTTTAAAACAATTATTTTTATAGTTTTAATTATAATATGCAATAATGATTCCATTTTTTAAACTAAAAAACTAAAATAAATTTCAAAAAAATAAATCAAATTTATTTTAAATTTCAGATAATTTTTTATCCATAATATTAGTAACAATTACTTATCATTGAAAACCATGTTGACTATAGTTCCATATTTTAAGAAAACATAATAGGAACACTATTCAATCTATACCATTATTAGAAGGTGTATTTTTTAACTATTTTTTTTTGTTTTGTCATTTGTAACTAAACAATTATATATTTTAACACTACATTTCTTAATAAATATATGCTATATTTTTTAGAAAATTATATTCTTTAACAAATAAAAAAATATTTTCTTTAATAAAATGTGCAATTGCATAATTTTTTACTTAAAACTAATTCAATAAGTTTTTAATCACCAAATACCATTTTCAAATCATTCTGACAAAATGATCTATTTTCTTAGGATTGTATTATTGTAATGTAATAAGAATGGGATACACATGGATTGGAATGTGTTGGGTAATTCGAGGGGATAAACACTGGGGAGACAAACAAGAATGAGAACTGAGCCAACCCATATAAGAGAATGACACCACCTTCAACCAAAAACCTTAAGACATTGGATTTGTGGGTCTTCTTTCTTATATGTTGCTCAACTTTCTCATTCCTACTCAATGTGGGACTTAGACTCACACTTGGATACCTAACAAATCTCCCCCTCAAGTGAGAGTCCCTTCCACATTGGTACACTCCCCCTCGAGCGGAAGCATTTTTCAAATACGAGTACCTTATACTTGTATAAAACCTAACCTTCGGCTCTGATACCACTTGTTGGGTAATTTGAGGGGGTAAACACTGGGGAGACAAACAAGAATGAGAACTGAGTCAACCCATATAAGAGAATGACACCACCTTCAACCCAAAACCTTAAGGCATTGGGTTTGTGGGTCTTCTTTCTTATATGTTGCTCAACTTTCTTATTCCTACTCAATGTGGGACTTAGACTCACACTTGGATACCTAACTGAATGTCTTTCTGCTAATGATATATATATATATATATATATAAAATTTATAGTGAAGATTTCCAATTTAGATATACATATTTCATATTTCATATTTCATATTTCTATATTCTTTTTAATTATATTTTAAAATTATAAAAAATGTAAAACTATTGTTAAAATTAACTTCACACTATATATTACACATTAGCCACAACTAATTACTATTATTTTAAAATTACTATTCTTTTTCTTATTTTCTTAAAATATATAAAAGTTTTTCCTACTAGTAACTAATAATGAAGATTGATTTTCTAAATGTTTTTCCTATGTACACGTTCTTTCTAACCTTATATTTATTAATTAACTTTTAATTAATTGTTTTAGTTTTCATTATCTAAAAAATACCCATAAAGATTGAAGTTATTTTATTGTATAATTTTAAAAATTAAAATATTTTACAGTTGTTTTAATACTTATTTTATTTTGACAAAAAATTACAAAACACATCTATTATATAATTATAATATAATAAAAATTAATAAAAAATAAATTTTTAATTATTTGTGTGTGCACAAATTTTTTTAACTTTAATATAAATTGCAGTAATATTTTTTTATTAATTTTATTATAATAATTCATTTTTAACTATTATTAAAAAAACATAATCACCTAAAATCTTTTTATTTTCACTGTTTTTTTTTACTGTTGTTAAGGTATCATCATGATTCGAATTCTGAACCACTATGCTAAACATACCCTATCAACAAATTTTGATTGTTTTCACATAATTAAATTTTAATTTTATTTAAAATAAAGACTTGATGAGTGATGAGCTTTAATGCCGCATTATTGCAAATGAAATTTTTATTTGAGCATTGGAAAAGATGTTTAGGGTTTAGTACTCTCACGTCAGAAACATTCAAAGCGTTTTTTTTTTTTTCCCTCTAAACTTCTAATTTTGAATAAATTCTTAAAAATAATAAAATTTTAACAACTTCATCGACCATTCGATAACTTATTTTTGAAAGTAATATAGTATAATTATTATAAAAATAAATTCAATATAATTTTATATTTTTTTACCTAAAAGTAAAGTTTTTATTCTACTCGATCTCTCACCAACTAATGTTCTGAGAGAAAGAAAATGAGAATGAATCTCTGAAAAAACATAAATGAAGTTGTGGGAACTCAAATACCCTGTCATAAATACGCTTTAATAGTTCTTTTTTTTTTCATCTGTCTCTTTCTTTTGTCTCTTGTGCTACTCCCTCCTCGAGTATCTCTCAATAGTCATTGTTCTCCTCGAGTTGCTCTTGATAGTAATTATTTCCGCCACCAGATTCCTATGTATAACTATAATAGTGGGTTTAAAAGATAACTTTGTTCAGATCATATTTTCAAATAAAGGATATAACTTTGATTAGATTATCTTTCCAAATAAATACATACTTTTTTTTGTTTAACTTCTCCAGATGAAGTAGTCTAATTCTCTGGGTAGTCTTTATAATTTGATCTTCCTTGTACCTCCTTTTTGTTGCTTGAAATTTTAAAAACAAAAAACTTTCAATAATTCTTTGTTTTGCGATTTGGTTCATGCATTATGAGTATTTTATCTTTGGTATCTCTTTGAATGAGATTTTTGGGTACCTTCCTGTGTTAATTTAACAAATTCTTTGATCAGATTAGGACGAGACACTTGGCACATTTGGACCAATGAACTTCTTTTGACACATCATATTATATATCATGAATAGTTATTTAATATAATTAAATTTATGATAAAATATTTGTAATATTAAATAAATTTATTTAAATATATAAAAAGTAAGTTAATATATTCAAATACATTAAATAAATAAATAAATTGTTAGGATTTAGTTTAAAATAAAGATAAAAATTAGTCAATTAAAAAGAATAAATAGTTAAAAATAAAGATAAAATGAGACAATTTGAGATGATTATGATAGAAAAAAAAACTTGCAGTCCCAATTTGAATAACCTGTGCATAGTTTTGAATACAATATATAAAAACTAATGTAACCAATTTCGTGTAGAAGATTTAAGTGGTCATCAACTGTAACACTCAGATACGGTAATCTCACAAATTCGAACACCTAAAGAGAAGGAATTTCCTTCAATACTAGCATTATAACTGATTTCAAAGAGGAGAGAAATGATTTTACTAGACAATATGCATCCCACCACTTCATCAATTTTGCTTTTTAACCAACTCCTGAGCCATGTATCCTGTTGTCTTACTCCTTCTTTTACGTGTGTTGTTATCATTATCTTCATCATTGAATAGAACGTTGTCCTCAAGGTTGAAGTGAGGGTATTAACGTGGATGTTTGTAAGACGTCCCAAATAGCCTCTTCTGGGGTTAATCTTTGCCATTGGATTAACACCTCCTCTTGCCATGATCATTCTTCTTAATTGAGGTTGTAATGGACAACATTTCTCATTTAGTAACAGTACGGGAATGCAAACAAGGGGAGGTTGACCTTCACATAGTTACTATCAGTTTGACCACTGGTGATGCATTGCTATAATATTTTGCCAAGATGTTCATCTCTTTGTAATTCAACCTTCAACGTTTGGAGCCATTCCAATTTTGGATTAGACCACGTAGCAAGGAAACATCTTGAGAGGGCATAAGCTACTACATTCTCCCCTCCTGGTTTATATTGTATTTCGAAGTCATAACCAAGCAGTTTATGTAGCCACTTGTGTTGCTTTGGAGTGTGCAGATTTTTGTCTATTAGTGACTTAAGGCTTTGTTGATGTGTTTTGATAAGGAACCTGTTCCCTAGCAAATAATGTATGCATTTAGCAATTGCTTTAGTTATTGCATAGAGTTCCCTCGGGTAAGTTGAATGTCATTGCATAGTAAGGGATAATTTTTTGGAAAAATACGCAATTGGGAGTTTTTGTTGAGTCAGGACAACTCCAATGTCATTGTCCGATGCATCCGTTTCAATTTCAAATGGTAATTCAAAATTTGGTAAGACAAGTACAGGTTGGGAAGTAATTACTGTTTTCAGTTGTTGAAAAGCTGCCTTCGCCTTGTCACTCTAGTGGAAAGCTTCTTTCTTTAACAAATATGTGAGGGAAGTTGCCAACGAGGCATAACCTTTAATAAATCTTTTGTAATAACCCGTTAAGCCCGAAAATCCCCGCAGTTGTTTGATGGTTTAAGGGTGTGGCCACTCCTTGACAGCCTGCACTTTGCCTTTTTCCATGTGAACTCCATCTCCAAAAATGGTATGGCCCAAATAATCAATCTCTTCGGTTTCAAATAAGCATTTGGAAAGCTTTGCATATAAGGTTTCTTTTTACAAAAATTGTAATACTAATTCAAGGTGTTGTAGGTGCTTGTTCCATGAGGAACTATAAACCAAAATATCATCAAAGAATACAAGAACAAATTTTCAAAAATAAGGTCTAAATACATCATTCATCAGACTGTGGAAGGTAGCAGGTGCATTTGTCAACCCAAATGGCATCACTAACCACTCATAATGCCCTTGATGGGTTTTGAAGGTTGTTTTATGTCTATCATCTAGTTTCACCAATATTTGGTGGTACCCTGACCTTAAGTCCAATTTGAAAAAATAATTAGCTCCAAACAATTCATCTAAAAGCTCATCAACAGTGGGAATGGGAAAGTTGTCTTTGACAGTGATGTTATTCAATGCTCTATAATCAGTGCAAAACTTCCAAGTGTCATCCTTCTTCTTAACTAGTAAAATGGGTAAGGAAAACAGACTCTTATTAGGTTGTATGATGTCGTCAGCAAGCATCTGCTACACCATAATTTCAATTTGTGTTTTTTGGCTGTGCGGATAGCGATATGGATGAACCTTCACAGGCGCTACTCCTTGCACTAGTTGAATATTATGATCATGGTCCCTCTGTAGGGGCAAACCCATTAGTTGTGCAAAAATATTGGCATAAATATGTAGTAATACTACTAACTCGGGCTCCATGTCCTTGGGTAATTGTAAGGAAGCTGATGAGATCTCTTCCTTTTTCAGAACTTGAAGGGTAAATGCCTCAGCTATATAAAACAAGTTTAGGTCGAGTTCAAGAGGGGGGTGAATTGAACTATTAAACTTTTTTCATAAATATACCTTTTTATAAACTGGAGAATGAAAGTTCTTTAATGAAACTACTGAAAAAGTATATTATGAAGTGTACAACAAATGTTCAATAGATTCCATAATTGAAACAATCAATTGAAACGATGCACATAACATTATTTAACGAACCACAATCAAATCAGATGCATAAGCAGTAAATTGGAATCAAAAGATGATAATCAGAACCAGAATTACCAAAGATTTAGTTCAAACCAGATCAGTAACAATCAAATGAGTAGTAGAAACAATTCACTGAATGATACTTACGTAACAATTCAAATCAGAATTATAGTAATAACAATTTCAAGAAAGATTAGTTTTTTGAAATTCAAACAGATAAATAGTAATAACAGTAGACTGGAAACACAAAATAGACTGAAGAACAGATTCAGTCAACTGAACAGATATAAAACTTGTTTTAAAAAATACGAATTAATACCAGAAAATTAGCAATGAACTTAATTCGCACTAAAACCAGTTAACCACACGATGATCAGAATATGAGATAAGTATTCAAGAAGATTTAAAGAAAGATCAAGAACACAAGATTTTATCCTGGTTCACCCTTCCTCAAGGGCTACGTCCAGTCCTTTGCCAACAAACAAAGATTTCCACTAATCAAGATCACCAAGATCAATTTACATCAGTACAAACACTTGCAACCCGCAAGAACCCATTGCTCCCAGCAGTAAATAACCTATTGAACCCCTCAACAGAATAAGAACTAATCAGTAATTACTGATCAAGTCAAATTACAATAACCTTTGTATTCAAAACACAACAACCACTGTCACAAATTACAGTCCCACTGTAAAGTGCAACCTAGAAAACTCGCAACTCAAGAAATGTCAAATATTGTACAAAACAGTAATGCTTCTATACACAATCAAGTACAGAATGGTTTAAAGACAGTATAGAAGACTTAACTCTGGTGAAAAAAATCAGTGTAACATTAGACCTAATCAATTCAAGGCTCCAAGATCAGATCTCTTTCAGTTCTTGATGCAGTAATTCAAATACTCTTGTTCGCAATATGTAAAGGGCATTTTTCTCTCTTTTGAAAATCACAAAAGAGTTTGCTTAGAAAGCTTAGAGAATGTTTTTCTATCTGTTTCAAAATTACGCATCAACTTTATATAGAAAACTGGTTTTATCAGACAAAAATATTAATTGATTTATTCAAGCATTCAATCGATTATTTTTCTGTAACAGAGAAAAAATTTCAACAAGTTTAGTTCCAGAAAAAAATTTATTGTAAAATCCTGATTTTAGAATTTCTTAAGATTTTGTTAATTAGAATTTATTATTGCAGCTTTCTTTGAGTGGAATCTAATGTGACACATGATTTTATACCAAACCAAACTCACACACACCCCAATCTAATTCCTAAACCAAAACGACCTTCAAGCTCTATGAAGGCTTCAAGTAATCCACTCGTAAGCTTTAATCTATAGTCTTCATCATGTTGTTGGCTTCATCAAATTACTTAGCTAGCCTTGGTGCTAACAAGCTATAGAATCTGTATGCACTAGACGCTTGATGTGATGAAATTGGGCTTGTAATGGAATTGAGGACTTTTCTCCAAATATTGTGACAAATTTTCCTTGTAAAAATCTGACAAATGATGAGTCATAATCCACTATATAGGCCTTTAATTGCTTTAACCATGTTGTGTCAATAATTAAATCACAACCTGCTAAATGCATGACATATACCTTTGGAACATGCACCTTGTAGTCTTGCATTGTGATTTCCAAAGAGGGAATGCACCCTTCTACTGTCATTACTTCGAAATTGCCTACCATCACCTTAAAGTCGGGCTCCACAGGTAAGTTCAAGAATTTAGCAATGCGAGGTTGTATGAAACTATCAGAACTGCCACCATCAATCAATGCCTTAATTTCCAGCCCATTGATTAGGTTTTCACTCTAATTGTTGCAGGTCTGCCTGTTTTGTACATAACATTGTAAGATAAATGATGCTCTATCACCTATTGCTCTAGTTTTTGTAACCTATAAGTGTTTATTGGAGTACCTTCAACCAATTCTGAATCGAGTACTGTACCAGTATCATTCTCCTCCAATTGATACAACATAAAATGCCTATTCAGGCATTCATGAGCAGGAGTAAATGTTTCATCACAATAAAAACAAAGACCCTTCTCACGGCGACTTTGTTGTTCTACTAGGGTGAGTCATTTAGTCTGATTTCTATTGTTGATGGGTGGCTGATTGGGTGTAGGAAGTAATGGAGGTAAATTATTTCTTGGTAACGTTTTGGAAGAGAAATTGGGGTTCGGGAGTGAAGGTTGGGGTTGATACTGGTTTGGCCCATGTATGGGTTTCAAATGGGGGGAAATTTGTCTTCATACATTGAGCCTTGACCTCCCGTTTGATGTCAGGCTGTAAGTCGCTGATGAAATAATCGTGAAGTGCATCTGACGGATCGAAGTTGGTGCAGTTTGCCAATGAAACGAAATCGGTGTAATATTCCGTCACTAACCCTTGTTGTTGTAGCTTGAATAGCAACTCAGTGGAGATTCAAAAAGAGAGAGACCAAATTCTATCTTGATGACCCTCTTTAATTGGGTCTAGGAGCGAAACTGAGCAGTGCGTTGGGACATTTGAAACCATGGAATCGCCATTCCCGTCATGTGAAATGTTGTTATTCCAATTTGTTCTTAGTCGAGAATTTTGAAGAAATCGAAGTATTGATCCATGGAGAAAATCTAGCCGAGGACATCACTGCTGTCAAACTTGGGTAAGTCGAAGTTCATCCTTTGAGTCTAATATGGAAGACGAGTATGATTTTTTTGATCGTGATTTGAGTTCTCACCATGCTGGTACTCGGAATAGGGAGACTGAGTTTTGTTTTGGCTGTTGAGGAGTTGTGCAATGGCTTGCTGGATTGCATCAATCTTTAAGTCGGTCATCTCTACTGCTTGAGCTCTCTCAGCTCGTTGTTCTGCCGCCGATTCTTCAAACATTTGAAATAATTTCTTGATCTCAGTCTTCATCACCTTTAGTCTTGTGTTATCCGAGATCGACATGGTCAATGAAAACACCAATAAAAGGGTAACAGATAAGTATAGGATTGAAGGGAGCTTGTTGATGAAATAGTATATTAAACCTCTTAATATAATTGAACATCCATCATTAATAACAAGAAATTAAAAACAAGTTTGATTGTAGAATATTAAATTAATCAATAGCCTTCCACTGCTTGATATTCCTGCATTGCATATGGGTTCTGAAATTGATGAGAAAGAAATTAAGAAGAGAATTTGGAAGGGGAGAGAGAAATAACATAACAGAATTGTTAGAGGAAAGAATCAGGAAAATCAGTATAGGTTAGCTACCAAACATAATCTTCTATTCTCCTATTAGTCGCTGTCTCTCTTTTGCTCCTTCTCAACCTCGTACTAGATGACTCATGCGCAAGTGTCCCTTTTGAGTAATCAACTCATTTTTTTCTTCACAAGACAATAGCTTATGAATAATGACATTGGCTTCCTCATTAACCCCCTTAATTAACTGTGATTTATTTTTAATCCTTACACTCCGTCCCATTTAAGAAAGGACTAGTGAACTTGCCCACCAAAATTTAAAATAAATGGTATAGAAAATTAATTTAAAAGATAAATTTAGTTAAAAGCTTAACATATTGAAATATTTTATTCTAAATTTCATTTGAATATGATTTTTTTTTATTAATATTACAGATATTACATTTATAAAATAAACTGACAAGACAAGTGAACTGGTATTTTAAATTTTCAATAACACTAAAATCTTTTAAAAATATATCTTAAACCCAAATAATTAATAAAAAATTATTCTACTTTGTAAATTAGATCCTAACCACCTAGTCTAATCCACTTTGCCATAGGTCAAATTATTACTATTATTAACGTTTGAATATGATTTATATTAACTTTTTTATTTAACTATTACACTAATTATATTATTTATTTTTTCATTGTAATATTATATTTTAAGATATTATAATCATCACGTTAATTAGCATAATAAAAATGACGTCATATTTTTAATTTATTTAATATGTATATATATATACCTAATTATTCATATATGAAAATACTTACAAAGAGTATCAAGATATATGAAAATACTTACAAAGATTTTAAGATATTCTGAATACATTCAAACACGATTCTTTTATTATGAGCCTGTCTGAACTCTAGGAAAGCATACAAGGAAGCAATGTTTACAAGAGAGAGAAAGAGAGAGATGGAAGGTTATCAAGGATACCTCTTCCTTCTATCAGTCTCTCTATTTATACATGTTTGTGGACTTCAAAGTCTCGCTAAATTCAGATTTTAAATTTTACATTTTGGTGCAGGAATAAACTTTTACTGTAGACATGTCTTTTCCTGCTTTTCTTTGTCTGACGTGTTTTATCCACAGAAGCTTTTAACGGGGGGTGGCCTATCATCTTTTGGCATGCTTTGTCAAGATTCTTCATTGAGTGGAGTCTTTTAGTAGGAGTCTGACCGGATTCTCAACAGAGGGTTCCTGTCTTTTTACTTAGCTGGCAAGATTCCCAACAGGGCTGTCTTGCTTTAGTGGGGTCCAATTTTAGGGAGGATTCCAAAACAATCGTCCTCATTTTTATGGAAGGGGTCACTGATCTCTTCTTCTTCTTCATCTGAATCTAAGGAGGAAAGAGTTTCTAGTAGGGTTGCTCGTATTTCTGCTTTCGATTTTCCTTTTAATTTCAAGTTATTCCTCTGTGGTTGGACTTGCTTTTGAGGGGTTGGTGGTAAAGACATGGTTCCATTCTTCCAATTGCGGAATTTCTCCTCAAGGAATTTTATGTCGAAACGCTTCCACCATCATACTTTTATTTTTAAACACAAATGTTGAGGGAATGGACTTGGACGATGCTGATGAGTTTCAAAAACATGTTGGCATATCCATCCTACTCCCATTTTTCCACAAAATTTTATTAATTTTAGGTGGACGGGAAGATCAGGTGTTAATCCTTTGAAATTTTCATAATATT
>Ga0209700_105752_pt1 | contig 20332 bp, 8 predicted proteins | sample SiratroredBW_FD_187528 | JGI IMG/M metagenome (GOLD analysis project Ga0209700, IMG submission 187528) | Root nodule microbial communities of legume samples collected from California, USA - Siratro red BW (SPAdes) (version 2) | ecosystem: Host-associated > Plants > Roots > Nodule | place: USA...
ATTTAAAAAAAAAAAAAAAAAAAAAAAAAAACAAATTGCTATCTCATAAGTTTGGAGTCTTCCTTCAATATTTATTACATTAGATTATGGTACAATGCTAAATTTTGGTTTTTGTCCAATTCATGTTATCTATATTCATTATAAGAAAAAAAACTATTTAGAGATCAATATTTAGGTACCAAATGAAATGGTTGTTAATTGTAGCCAAAATAGTCATCAAAATAAATTTTAGTTGCTAAATAACTACAAAATATAAATAATGATTAAATTTAGTGATCAATTAAGTTAAATAATTGGTATCTAATATTAGATACCAAAGTTTTAGTGACCTATACCATTAAGTTAGAGATTAATTTAGAATCTAATGACATAGGTCACTAAAACCTTGGTAGCTAATGTTAGGTACCAATTATTTGACTTAATTGGTCATTAAATTCAATCATTACTTATATTTTGTAGTTATTTAGCAACCAAATATAATTTGGTGACTATTTTGGTCACAATTAGTAATCATTTCATTTGGTAGTTAAAAATTGATCTCTAAACAACCTTTTTCTTGTAGTGATTCTTCATGCTTTCTACATTACTATTGTCATCACAATTTTTATTGTTTACTTACTCCTATGCAACACACACTTGAGACATAGGTATATCCTCCCTTTTGTCCCTAACAAGAAAGGAATGCTTAGTCAAGTTAGTACTTTCAGCCATGCCCTTATTTTTCCTATCAATCTTCAAAATACCATAAACGGGAAAGAAAGATGTTGTTAAGATACACGAGGATTTCATATGGACATGGGACATGAGGGAAGAAGATGACAGAGTGAAGTGAGAAACAACGTGTAAGAGTGAAGAGGACGTTGGGCTAGGGATAAAAGACAAAAGAAAATTAGATATAATTTTCCTAGAAAAATGAAAATGGAGATTAGCAATGGAAGGAAGGGCTCAATAAAAGGATATTTTAGTTTTTAAAGGAGTCTCAATAATTGTAAAGGAAACTCTTACAAAAGGGTTCAATAAAAGGATATTTTAGTTTTTAAAGGAGTCTCAATAATTGTAAAGGAAACTCTTACAAAAGGGTTCAATAAAAGGATATTTTAGTTTTTAAAGGAGTCTCAATAATTGTAAAGGAAACTCTTACAAAAGGGTTCAATAAAAGGATATTTTAGTTTTTAAAGGAGTCTCAATAATTGTAAAGGAAACTCTTACAAATCTACGTGGTGGAAAGACCTTATGAGAGTATATGACAATGGAGAAATAGGTGGTTTGTTTAATGATAATGTTAGTTGGAAAATATGAATATAAAATAAAATCCTATTTTTTGGAAGATAAATGATTAGGAGAGGCTATGTTAAAAGAAAAATATAGAATTTTTGCCAATTCAAACCAAAAGGGAGCACACGTAATGGAGGTTGGAGAATGACAAGGCAAACATTGGGTTTGATGTTTAGATTGGAGAAGAGTTTGGTTTGAGTGGAAAGAGTTGATAGAATAAGTCATGCAATTACTTTAGGAGAGTATGATGAGAAGGGATAAGGAAGATATATATGAGCGGTGGATTGGTGAAGGAAATCCAAAGCATTTGGCGAGTTCAGCTTATAAAAGGGATATGAATGAGATTAGAGGGAAGATGGAGATATGTATGATATGTTTTAGAAAACAAAAAGCTTTACCGTCAACCCAAATTTGTGGTTGGAGAGTTTCACTGAATAAGGTACCAACTTGAGTCAATTTGTACAATAGGAGAGTACATGTGACAGATAGAATGTGTGTAATTTGTTGAACAAGCAAAGAAATTATTAGCCATTTGTTTTGGTTAAGGGAGCAAAATTTGATTACTTAAAGAAACAGGGAGTTGGTTTGAAGATCAAAGTCAGTCACAGTATATATGCTAGTGTGCAGGGGTTCAAGGTTCTTGCAGAAGCAGAAAGCACAAACAAAAATGTTTTTTTTATGCTGAGGGTTTATATAGTTTTAGAATTTTGTCTATGTAGGATCAAAACTATGATAGCACATACATTGTATTAGAAAACTTACACTGCAAAAAATAAGAACATGTGGAGTTTATCTAAGTATATAGCAGACTAATCAATGGCACCAAAAGTAGGGAAAAATAACACATATGAATTGAAATTGTTAATGACATTATTAACAAGCTTGTATTGGAAATTTTTTTTGAACAGCCAAAAATAAATGAAATTAAGAGACACACTTTAGGGGTGCACCAACCCTTATACACATGGCAAAACCTGGGGCAACCTGTGATACAACATAATGAAAACAGTACAAGGTAGACCAACCTAAAAAATCCCAAAAAGCATAAGGATATCTACCAATGAACATGTACTCCCTTGCAGAATACCAATAAGGAGTTAAACAACATCAATGTATGTTTTGCCCCTACACTAATCCTACACTCCATTTGAATCCATTACTGCATTCGTCTTCTAGGAATAGTCGAGTCGCACAAACATAAGTACCTGCAAAACAAGCAACCTTCTATTGTACTCTACAAGATTGAGGGAACTAATTCCCTACACTCTCTCTCCAAAACCCCCTCTAAAAATCTCCTACACAAACTACACATCTAAACCACTGAAAGAAGACACTTAAGAGGTGAGAAATGCCAATCAGAATAAGAGACAGAGTTATGCTTCAACTTGTACTTAATCCAAAGTCACCCCTTAAGTTGTGTTAGACTAAAAATCTCTTCAGCATCCACTACCCCGCCTCTAAATACTGCCTTATTTCTATGACTCCAGATCTCAGATACAATAGCCACTCATATACCTTTCCATACTGAATTGACCCTATTACTATGACCCATTAAATGAAAGCTCTAAAAATGAGAAGTGATATCGTCATGCCTAGCTGTCACATTCCCAATCCACCTCTCGCAGTGATCCCATACTCTCTGTGACACCTTACATGAACTAATCAGATGTCGAGAAGTTTCATCCCCATCTTGACACAAAGGGCAGCATGCGTTCCCAAGTTACACTCTTCTCCTACCTAGATTTACCCTAGTCGGTAACTTGTCCAGAAGAATTCTCCATGCACAAACTAACACTGAAGGAGGTATTTTTAGACTCCAAAGTAATTGAAATACCTCATAAGACTGCATACTCTTGCTCATTTTTAGACTCATCTTTATTCAAAACACTGTACCCAGACTTAATTGTATACTCTTACTCATCCTTCCTTACCCACATAAGTCTATCCTTATCCTCCGAATTTCAATGAATTTTAGATATCTTATCCAACAACTGCTCTTCTATAATTTTTCTCAAACAAACATCTCCATACGCCAGCCTAGATTCCAACTCTGACATCCACCACTCGTAATTTGCACTGGATCCACAAGATTACTCACCAAACTATCCTTACACATAGAAATTAAAAACAACCTTGGGAATTTTTCTTTCAAAACTGTCCTCAACCCTCCTATCTTCCCAGAATTTAACATTCCTCCCGTCATCCAAAATCCACTTGGATCTACAATCAAACCAATTACCTTTGGCTCCTATGCTCAAATGTAATATATAAATTCCTCCTCGATCCGTATCTCGCTTCCAAAATGTCTCTCCACAAGCCCTCTTCTGCCGACTCAAACCTCCATTTCCACTTAGTAAGCAAAGCATCATTAAAGCAACCAATATCCTTAATACTCAATCCACCTGCAGCAACTGGACTACATACCTTCTCCCACTTCACCCAAGCAATCTTTCTTCCTTCAAATCCCCACCCCCAAAGGAACCTTGCCTGAATTCTTCTAATCTGGTTTCATACAACAATAGGTGCTTTGAAGAATGAGAAATAAAATAGAGGTAAAGCACTAATGATAGATTTAGTAAGACATATCTGACCCGCCAAGGATAACATCTTACCCTCCATTTAGACAATCTAGACTTAATTTTATCAACAACTGAATTCTAGAACTCAATTCTCCTAGGATAGCCGCCAATTAACATACCTAAATACTTGAATGGCATTTCCATCTGCCGGCAGTTTAAGCACTTAGAGAACACAAGTACATCAAGTTGTGAGATACCCACCAACCCCACCACACTCTTATGAAAGTTGACCCTAAGTCCTGACACCACCTCAAACGACCTTAATATGACTTTAACTACTAAGACATTATAACATGAAGGTTTGCAGAAAAAAATCGTGTCATCTGCAAATTGCAGCAAGTCTACCTGCATTCTCTAAGAGCCCACCTCGACTCCTTTAAACAACCCAGCTCTTTTAGCTTTCCTGACTAACCCAATAAGCCCTTCATCAATTATGAGAAACAAGAACGGCACCAAAGGGTCGCCTTGCCTAAGTCCCCTTTTCGGTTTATACTCCTTTGTTGGGCTACCATTCTCCAGTACCGATATTGTGGTCGATTTCATGCATGCTTTAACCCATTTAATCCATTTGCAATTGAATCCCAATCTGCCTAATATATAAAAATGTTTAGAGTTTAAGGTTTAGGATTTAGAGTTTAGAGTTTAAGGTTCAAAGTACCCTAAAATATTTTCTCAATTATTTGTCAAAATGCATTAAACCAATTTTTTCGGACTTTGCGTATGAGTGTAACAGGGCATTGGGATTTGGTTCTAAGAGTTATGTAAATAATCTCCTATATATAATTGTATGAGTAGATAAATTAAAAAGTTACGTGTTGGTATGTTTATTTATTTTTAGTTATGAATTTTATTTATTTACTTAATTTATATTCAATTATGCAATGTTCTATTTAACTATTTTTATTATTTAATTTATTTTTAAATACACACTGTTGTCTTTATTTAATCATATCAATTATTTATATATCTATATTTTTTAATTATATTCTGATTATTTGTTTATACAGTAAATACATGAAAAATAAGTTGCACACACTACAAGAATACTCTGATATAGCGTGGGCCAAAAGCCCACGCAAAATATGAAAAAACCACGCATATGCGTGGGTATAGTGTGGGCAAGGGAACCACGCTAAAATCCTAGAAGCAAATTATCTTGCGTGGGTCTAGCCCACGCAACTGAATGCATAATTAAATATAATAAATTATGCGTGGGTCAGACCCACGCATGGCAGAAGCTTGCGGGGGTCAAGCCCAAGCTTATAATACAATTATAAAAGATTTATAAAAAGTCTTATTATTATATTATTTTTATTACTCACCACTAACCATTTATTTCCAAATTTTAGACAAAATGCAGAGGCAAGACTCGAACCCAGAACCTCTCAGCAGCTGAACAACACCCATTACCATTAGACCTGAAGAACTTTATTGCCTTATTACGCTTAATATTATACTTATTAATTCGATAAAAATTATTGTAATATTATGGTGCGTGGGTCTGATCCACGCTACTTGCAATTAATTAATTGCAAATAATATTATGTTACGTGCGTCTGGCCCCCGCTGGGTTTTATTTTTATGTTTTTAATTTTCTGTTGTGTTTTGCGTGGGTCTAGCCCACGCTGCTTGAAATTAATTATTTGGAAATAATAATGTGATGCGTGGGTCTGGCCCCCGCTTGATTTTATTTTTATTTTTTTGAATTTTCTTTTGCGTTTTGCGTGAGTCTAGCTCACGTTGCTGGGCCCTGCTTGATTTTAATTTCTTTTTTAAATTTTCTTTTGTGTTTGGCGTGGGTCTAGCCCACGCAGATTGCAATTAATTAATTGCAAATAATATTGTGCTGCGTGGGTCTAGCCCCCGCTTAGCTTTATTTTCTTTTTCAATTTTTTTTTATTCAGATTGTGTAGGCTATGATATTTTAGAGTGGGTTTGGCCTACGCTTCTTGCTTGGGTCATTAACCCACGCATATTTTTGGTAGCTATTTGGCTGATTTCTTATAGTGACAATTATAATAAAATTATTAATGAATAACTATTTTAAGATATTGTATATGGAGGTTGGATCTTAAATAAATTATATTAGTAGAAAAAAGACTATTTATTTGTTATTTTGAAGTAATATTATTTTATAGGATATATGTCTTACTCACTTTCTTATTTTTTTTTCATCAGCAACAATATACATTTGAAAATAATATAAAATTAAATATATACATTTGAAAGTAATATAAAAATAAATATATGCATTTAATTATCTTAATCCTTTCTCTATCATCATCATTGTAGTCTCCCATAAAACAAGTTGAAAACAAATATAGTAATTACTTTTACACACTTCCGACTTGCATATTAATTTTTTTATATATTTTCTCCGACACTCTAAAATAAAATAATAAGAAAGAAAGAATTGTTAAAACTCATTCTTCTTATAAAACTAGAAATTAAAATGTAAAAACTGTAAAATATATACATACATACACACAAAAACTAATTATTCAAATTAATTTATTTCCTCTATATCATAAACATTTAATAAATTTATTTACCTAAAATGTATATTATGTTTATTAAATTAATTATTAAATATATTATATATTAAATTGATAACCTAATTATTTTACTTTTTAAATATAACATATAGTGAAGTTTTTTATCATCAAATTGAGTGCATAATTAACTATTAAATGCTGTATTTGTTAAGCATCTATATTTATTAACATTTTTGTTAAATATAGTTTGTTTAAAGAAACTGGTTTTTTTAATTATTTTTAAAATACTATTTTATTAAACATTATATATATAGTCAAATTAAACCGTACTACATGTTATTTTTATTAAATTTAATGTATTCATAAAGTTCAGATTAAATGTAACTGAAGATGGGAGACGTTTAATGAATAGAGATTATAATAACTAACAGAGACATATAATATAACACTAAAAGAAAAATATTATTTAGAAATCAATATTTAACTACCAAATGAAATAACTGTTAATTGTGATCAAAATAGTCACTAAATTAAATTTTGGTTGTTAAATAACTACAAAATATAAGTAATTATTAGATTTAGTGACCAATTAAGTCAAATAATTGGTATCTAACATTAGCTACCAAAATTTTAATGACTTATGCGATTAGATTCTAGATTCTAAATTGGTATCTAATTAAGTTAGAGATTAATTTAGAATCTAATGGCATATGTCACTAAAACTTTGGTAGCTAATGTTAGATATCAATTATTTGACTTAATTGGTTACTAAATCCAATTATTACTTCTATTTTATAGTTATTTAGAGACCAAAATTTAATTTGGTGACTATTTTAGTCACAATTAACAACCATTTTATTTGGTAGCTAAATATTGGTCTCTAAATAGTTTTTTCTTGTAGTATAAATATTCTAGGTTTGAAATATGAGCTAATGGAAATATATGAATAATATATGAAAGGTGTAAATCTTTTAAGTCTAACTTAATGTAACATTAGAGAGTTTTGTCTCTTTGTAATTGTTAGACGAATTATGAAAGTTTGATTTGTTATTATTTGATTAAGATAAAAACTTATATCCTTATTTATGTGTGGTGTTTGTTTTATTTTTAGATACATGATGACAGTATGTTTTACATGTGAGTAAGTGAAATAATGGAGAACTTTAATTTAATTTTATATTATTTTATATTGTGATCATACAAATATATTTTAAATAAATTTTATGAAAAGGTATATTTTGAAATATATGATGAATATATTAGTATTTATATTTAAGTTTATTATATAATTCTTATACAATAAAGTTTTTATTATATAAAATCTTATAAATATTATTTTATACTATTTTATTATATATATATATATATATATATATATATATATATATTTAATTTAAAAAAAAATATATTTTTTTTTTATTAAATTTAATATATTGATAAAGTTCAGATTAAACGTAACTGTGGATGGGAGACGTTGAATAGAGATTATATAAGTAATAGAAACGTAAATTTGTATTAATTAATATATTTAATACTCGTCTTTCTGTTTCTTTTTTTCTTTTTTTATTTGACATGCCACCTTAACCACAACTATCTTCTAGACAGGCAATTATGTTCAAAGTGGATAGATTTAATAAAAACAGACTTGTCTTTAAATATTTAACACAATACACAGCTCAAACTCATAACTATTATTAAGTTAGAACATTCATATACCAATTTGTCCACATGTTTGATAAAAGCATTGCGGATAAAATACCAAGCACAAATGTCCATGTAAAAGAATTTTTTAAAAAAATACAAACAAATAGATATAAGATGGAGTGAATTCATTATAAAATTAATCAATAATTATAATATTTTTTTAATTATTTTTAATAAATAAAACTTATAATGATTAATAACAAAATTAAAATTAATATTGATTCTCAACTCATTTTTTAGCATTCCCATCAAGGGGACATCTACTCTTTCAAATATTATTTTCAATTATCATTTCGCAATTATATTTCTACTAAAAGTATTATTCTATCATATTCAATAAAAAAAGTATTATTTTATATATATATATATATATATATATATATATATATTTTTTTCATTTTAATTATTAAGATATTACTCAAATATTTAATTAGAATTTTTATCAATATCTTATCGTACTCAACTTCCTGCTATATGATGGTTATCTTATTAGTTCTTAGATTAGCTCTACAATGGCAAGTAAATTGATTACTTGAAGACCATTTGAGAAAGTTTAAACCTAGATACAACTTAAGATTACCTGACAACATAAAATAGGTATTAGTCTAAGTGATTAGTATAGAATCACCTCAAAATAGGTATTAATCTAAGTGATTAGTATAGAATCACCTCACTAATCACGTTGATAATTATGGACTTTGATAAACAGTCACTAAACTCATAATCTTCCCTATAAATAGAAGGAGTGCTCCCACATGTATGACTACTGTTCCTATACATAGTTACATTCATTCTGACTTTCTGACTTGAATGTCAAAGTATCCTTACAAGTATTCTCATCCAATCAAAATTTAAGAAAGAAGATTCCAATTGGTCCCACACCTCCTTATTCACCTCCACCAAATACCCAACATAGAAACAATATTTATAATTAATGCCTCCTTTTTTGGAAAAGATTATTCAAATTTGTTGAGAACCCCATTTGGAAAAAATAAAAATAGAAATAAAAATGTTTTACTTTATATTTTTCTTTTCAGAATTGTCTTTTATATTATTTATACTTGGACGTAGGTGAAAAATCAACTTTAAAATTTAATTTAATTTTTTTATCAACAGTTTTAATGTGACACTAAAATTTTTAATGTAACTTTAATATTTATACAACCTTTTTAGAAGACTTTGAAAATACAAAAGCAACCGACACATATGATAATACAGGAAAATCTTTATTATATGATAAATTTTTATCACTAAAAAGAGTAATTAATAAAAAAATATTAATGGTACTTTAATTCTTTCATAAAAAATTAATAAGAGATATTAATGATACTTCAATCCTTTCAAAAAAAATAATTAAAGATGACTTTTAAAATATTGTCCTTTATAGAAGTAAAATACCAAAAATCAGGTATTTTATACTATCAGAATGCTCTAATCAAATTGTTTAAATTTATTTATCAGCAAAACCCTATTAGATGACTCTGAAACATAACATTTCAATCATATCCATCCATTTAAAAATCTGAATCCTTTCAGACATTGTTGAAACACTCAGTGATGAGAATGACAACAATGTCACATTCATCAATCCTTGCTCTCATTTTACTGTCTCTTTACATCACCTCTTTCTCAGAGGCTCTCAAAGGAGGGTTCAGTGTGGAAATGATCCACCGTGACTCCTCAAAATCACCCTTCTATCGTCCCACAGAGACCCAATTCCAACGAGTTGCTAATGCACTGCGTCGTTCCATTCATCGTGTCCATCACCTCCACCACCATTCACTGCATGCAAACACACCAAAGACCAGTGTAACACAAGATGATGGTGAATACCTAATGAGCTATTCAGTTGGAACCCCACCATTCCCAGTTTATGGTATTGCTGATACAGGAAGTGACATGATTTGGTTGCAGTGCAAACCTTGTGAAACCTGTTACAACCAAACCACACCAATATTTGACCCTTCAAAATCCAACACATACAAAACCCTTCCTTACTCTTCTGCTACATGTACATCAGCGAAAGGTACCTCCAACGCTGAACAGAAATGTGAATATACTATTTCCTATGGTGATGGGTCACAGTCACACGGAGATCTTAGTGTGGATACCCTCACTCTAGACTCCACCAATGGCTCTTCAGTCCAATATCCCAGAACTGTCATAGGATGTGGACACAAGAATAGTGTGTCCTTTGAAGGGATAACCTCTGGGATAGTTGGCCTAGGAAGAGGACCTGTGTCCCTTATATCTCAATTGGGTTCTTCAATAGGTGGAAAATTTTCCTATTGTTTGGCACCAACGGCTAATACTTCTAGCAAACTCAATTTCGGAGATGCTGCTGTGATTTCTGGGGAAGGGACTGTGTCAACTAGCATGATCTCACGTGCAGAAAATGTGTATTACTACCTAACATTGAAAGCATTCAGTGTGGGAAAAACTACAATAAATTTTGGGAATTCTTCATCTACCAGTTTTGAAGAGGGAAATATCATAATTGACTCAGGTACAACACTCTTTCATTTGCCAAATGATATTTACTCGAAGTTGGAATCAGAAGTAGCAGCTGCAATTAAATTAGATCGCGTTGCGGATCCAACTAAGCAGTTGAACCTTTGCTATAGAGGCAGTTTTCATGACCTAAATGCCCCAGTGATCATGGCACATTTTGAAGGTGCAGATGTGAAGTTAAATGCTGTAAACTCATTTGTTGAAGTGGAAGAAGGGGTAATATGCTTGGCTTTCTCGTCAAGTGACATTGGTTCCATCTTTGGGAACTTGGCTCAGATAAACCTCTTGGTTGGGTATGACCTAGAAAAGAAAAGAGTGTCCTTCAAACCCACAGACTGTACTAAGCACTGATTGTTGCTTGTTTTACTTGGTATCTGTCAGTGGATTAAAATAAAAATATATATTTTAACTATTTTAAGTCCATTAGCATTATATTTTCATAGCAGATATGATGAAAGAAAACAAAAATGTTGATAGCCTTGCTTACGAGTGAATAGACTAAAGCAGTTGTTTTTTGTTTGCCTGGATGAGTTTGGAGGCATTTTCTATCGGAAATATTGGAATATTATAGGGGCTTATGTATGTGCAGCTATTTCCCAGTTTTTTATCCAAAATTGGGTTTTGGCAGGTATGAATTCCAATATCATAACTCTTATACCTAAAGTTGATAATGTTAATAGAAGCTCTGATTTTAGACATATTGTTTTGGCAAATTTTTGGTTTAAAATCATCTCTGAAGTCTTGCCTGAAAGGCTTGTTAGCATCACTAGTACAGTTATATCTATTGATCAAAATGGTTTGGTGAATTTTGTTTTTCAGCAACAAAAAAATGTATTCAACTCTTATTACAAAAAAAAACTAATTACAAGGATCCTGGTACTAAAATCCAGTATTTGGAACAGGGTTTCTTACACAATTCCCTGTCACAAAGTAATAACATGTCTTGATATGTCTGATATACTTCAGGATGCCTATTAGTACAATGCTGATATACTGTAGAATGCATGTAAGTTCAGTTCCTATGTTGTAGGTATCACTGCTCTTTTGCAGGCCCTGGACTTGTTATGCTTTCAATTTTGTTTACATTAATGGTTTCGTGAATGGTAGGGATATAAGGGATTGCAATATCATCACTTCTGAAGTTATTAATTTGTTAAGTAAAAAGGCTTTTGGATGACATATTGATTTTAAAGTTGACACTAAAAAGGCTTTTATTATGTTGATGGGATGTGCTTAAAGCTTTTGGTTTTAATATGAGGTGTTGTAGTTGGATTCTAAATATTCTTCAATCTCCCAAGCTTTCTTTAAGATTCAATGGATCTTTTTGTAGGATACTTTAATTGTTACAAAGGTGTCCTTCTATTTTGTTTGGTCAAGAAAGAGTTAAGTAGAGGAAGATTTTCTTTGATGGTGCATTACAATATTCAGCAAATGATAAGTTCCAAAGATAAGCAAATTCCTTCTCATGGTAGGTGCAACATCTGCTCAATGGGTACGGATCTTGGAGAAGTTTAGATGAAGAAAGCTCTAATAAACAGGAGTCTAGATGGTGAAGGGATCTTAGAAGTATTTGTGGTAATAATCATGAACGAAATTGGTTTAAATGAGACTATTATTTGAGAAGTTGGAAAAGGTAATAATATATTGTTTTGGAATGACTGCTAGAAAGGAAATAGGCCACTTAAAGATGAGTTTGCTAGTATCTATGCTAATTCTAAGCAAAAGGGTTTAAGATTAGAAGAAGTAGAGGAGTGGTTTGGTCAAGTGTGGAATTAAAATTTGGAGTGGCGAAGAACTTGGTTTGAGTGAGAAATACCTATGGTAGAGGTCTTTTATAATACTATCTAGCAAACTGGGCCTAAAGGTAGTCTTGATGACCAATGAATATGGAAAAGAAATAAAAGCTTAGAATACACTGTCCAATATTCATATGTTAGGGTAATGAGAGAAGCCCTAGGAAAAGAAGAAGAAGTATTTTTTAACCTGTGGTCAGTCAAAGCAGTCTCTGCCTCTGAATTATGTGTCTAGAGAACAATTTTGAATAGATTACCAACTAGGAACAAATTAATTAGATTAGAAATTCAAGTTGACAATGCATTGTGTGCTATGTGTAATTCTAGGGAGGAAAATGTAAGTCACTTATTTTTAGGAATTCAAGTTGACAATGCATTGTGCTATGTGTAATTCAGGGAGGAAAATACACTTATTTTTTACATGTTCAATTATGGACAAAATCTAGAGTATGTGTGAAATATGGCTAGGAGTACAATTTGTGCACCACAATATGCCCAAACAGCATTTCTTAGGATTCACTTTAGTTGGCTTAGATAAGAGAGGCAGATGTGTGTGGAAAATGTTATGGATGACAGTGATATGGTATACTTGGAAACACAGGAATGAAATTATTTTTAAGAATAGGAAGTGTGTCGTGATTCAAGTATTTACATTGATACAATAAAAAACTTGGACTATTTTAAGAGAAAAATATAAGCATGCTCTTTTTCATATTCTGATTGGTGCTTACAACCATTGACATGCATGAAAATGGTATCCTAATGGAATATATATTATAGCATAGTGTTAGGATTGTACAGTGAGTGATTTACGGATATGGATTAACAAGATGTAGAGATGGAACCTTAATTGGAGAAGGGATAGATTTGTTTGGGAAGTGAGTATGGAACAACAACTAATTACCTTATTAAGGTTCATGTGAGGGCTGGACGTTGCAACCTAGTGATCTAAGGGATTGAGGTAGTATAATTTATTTCTTAAAGGAAGTATGCATTGGACATTTTGGAATAAACTGGATTAATGAATTAAAAATTTATTGACACATCCATGAATTCTAATATCAAATTTCTACCTATTTAGGAGGAGTGATATTTAATTATATCATAAATATTTAATAAAAGTATCTAGCTAAAATGTATATTATATTTATTAAATAAAATAGTAAATGTATTATATATTAACTTGATAACCTAATTATTTTATTTTTTAAACATAACATATAGTGAAGTTTTTTAATCAGCTGATTGAGTCAAATTAAACGTATTATTTAAAATAGTATTTATTAAACATTATATATAAAGTCAAATTAAACAGCTCTGCATGTTATTTTTATTAAATTAATATAATAATAAACTTCAGATTACATGTAACTGTGAATAGGACAAGTTGACTAGAGACTATAATAAGTAATAGAAATATAATTTATATAAAATCATATATTTCATACTTGTGTTTCAGATTTTTTTTTTCTTTTTTTATTTGACATGCCACCTTAACAACTACGATCCAATTATGTTCAGAGTGGATAGATTTAATAAAAACAAAGTGATGGTATTCAAATATGTTGATTATATTTCTTTTTCTTTCCTGGTTGAAAATTCAACTTTAAATGCTTTCTTATCAGAAATTTTAATGTGACATTAATCATTTTAATGTTACTTTAATATTTATACATACTTTTTAGATGACTTTGAAAATACAAAAGCAATCATTTAAACACACATGATAATAATTGAATGATATAAGGAAAATCTGTATTATATGAGGATTTTTTAATGAATAAAAAGAATAATTAATAAGAAATATTAATGGTGCTTAAATCCTTTCACAAAAAATAATTAAAGATAACTTTCAAAACATGACCCTTTAGAAAAGTAAACTACAAAATAGGTATGTTTATATTCACAGAATCATTTATTTAAATTGTTTTAAGAAAAATAATAATCCTTTTACAATTATAATAACAGCATTACAATCCATTTTTAAGAATATTATAATCATTATAAAATTAAAATTTTATAATTCTAAAAAATAAAAAGAATAAAAAATAAAATAATAATTATGAAATGGTTTTGTAAAAATTTATTAGATATCAACCAATCATTGCCTTTGTTTTAATTTATTTATCAGCAAAAACCCTAGGGCATATGAGATTACTCTGAAACATAACATTCAATCATATCCATCCATTTATGATACTAAATTTTGTTTTCACAACTTGATTGTATTGCTGAAATCTTATAAATTGTCACCAAGACTGTGGTAGTTATTGAAAATCTGAATCCTTTCAGACACTGTTCAAACACTCAGTGATGAGAATGAGAACAATGTCACATTCCTCAATGCTTGCTCTTATTTTACTGTCTCTTTACATCACCTCTTTCTCAGAGGCTCTCAAAGGAGGGTTCAGTGTGGAAATGATCCACCGTGACTCACCAAAATCACCCTTCTATCGTCCCACAGAAACCCAATTCCAACGAGTTGCTAATGCAGTGCGTCGTTCCATTAACCGTGTCCATCACTTCCAAAAAAATTCAGTGGATGCAAACACACCAAAGTCCAATGTAACACAATATCATGTTGGTGAATACCTAATGAGCTATTCAATTGGAAACCCACAATTCCCAGTTTATGGTATTGCTGATACAGGAAGTGACGTGATTTGGTTGCAGTGTAAACCTTGTGAAATCTGTTACAACCAAACCACACCAATATTTGACCCTTCAAAATCCAACACATACAAAACCCTACCTTACTCTTCCACTACATGTAAATCAGCGAGAGGTACCTCCAAGGATGGAGACAAATGTAAATACTTTATTCGCTACGGGGATGACTCCGAGTCACAAGGAGATCTTAGTGTGGATACCCTCACTCTAGACTCCACCAATGGCTCTTCAATCCAATATCCCAGAACTGTCATGGGATGTGGACACAGGAATACTGTGTCCTTTGAAGGGTTGGCCTCTGGGATAGTTGGCCTAGGAAGAGGACCTTTGTCCCTTGTATCTCAATTGGGTCCTTCAATAGGTGGAAAGTTTTCCTATTGCTTGGCACCAACGGCTAATACTTCTAGCAAACTCAATTTTGGAGATGCTGCTGTGGTTTCTGGGAAAGGGACTGTGTCAACTCCAATGTTTTCACATAAAGAGAATGTGTATTACTACCTAACATTGAAAGCAATCAGTGTGGGAAACACTAGAATATATTTTGGAAACTCCTCATCTTCCGGTTTTGGAGAGGGAAACTCCTCATCTACCGGTTCTGGAGAGGGAAATATGGTAATTGACTCAGGTTCAACACTCACTCTTTTGCCATATGATATGTACACGAAGTTCGAATCAGCAGTAAAAGCTGCAATTAAATTAGTACCCTATGTGATTCCAACTCCACAGTTGAACATTTGCTATAAAGGTGGTTTTCATAATCTGAATGCCCCAGTGATGGTGGCACATTTTGAAGGTGCAGATGTCCAGTTAAATGCTGTCAATACATTTGTTGAAGTGGGAGGTGGGTTAATATGCTTGGCTGTCTCCACAGGTAGCATTCCCATCTTTGGGAACGTGGCTCAGATAAACCTCTTGGTTGGGTATGACCTAGAAAAGAAAATAGTCTCCTTCAAACCCACAGACTGTTCTAAGCAGTGATTGTTGCTTGTTTTACTTGGTATCTGTCAGTGGATTAAAAATAAAAATATATATTTTGAATATTTTATTACGTCTATTAGCATTATTATTGATAACAGATATGATGAAACAAAACAAAATTTGACAGACTGAATGGACTAAAGCAGTTGTGTTTTGTTTGCCTGGATGAGTTTGGAGGCATTTTCTGTCAGAAATGTTGAAATATTACAGGGCTTACGTATGTGTAGCTATTTCCCAGTTTTTTATCTAAAATTGGGTTTTGCCAGGTATTAATTCCAATAACATAACTCTTACACCTAAAGCCGATAATGTTAATAGAATCTCTGATTTTAGACATATTGTTTTGGCAAATTTTTGGTTTCAAATCATCTCCGGAGTCTTGGCTGAATTAAAGGCTTGTTAGCATCACTAGTACAATTATATTTGTTAATCAAAATGGTTCTGTGAATTTCTTTTCCCAACTCTCGTAAAAAAACTAATTTCAAGGATCCTGGTACTAAAATCCAGTATTTGGGACAGGATTTCTTACACAAGTCCCTGTGACAAAGTAATAACATGTCCTGAAATGTCTCATATACTTCAGGATGCTTATTAGTGCAATGCTGATATACTGCAGAATGCATATAAGTTCAGTTCCTATTTGTAGGTATGACTGTTCTTTTGCAGTCCCTAGACTTGTTATGATTTCAATTTTGTTTACATTAATGGTTTTGTGAATGGTAGGGATATAAGGGATTGCAATATGAAGTTATTAATTTGTTAAGTAAAAAAACTTTTGGTTGAAATATTGATTTTAAAGTTGACATTAAAAAGGCTTTTATACTGTTGATGGGGGTTTTCTGCTTAATGTGCTTAAAGCTTTTGGTTTTAATATGAGGTGTTGTAGTTAGATTCTAAATATTCTTCAATCCGCCAAGCTTTCTTAAGAGTCATTGGATCTTTTTGTAGGGTACTTTAATTGTTACAAAGGTGTCCTTCTATTTTGTTTGGTCAAGAAAGAGTTAAGTAGAGGCACACTTTCTTTCATGGTGCATTACGATATTCAGCAAATGACTAGTTCCAAAAGATAAGCAAATTCCTTCTCATGGTAGGTGCAACATCTGCTCAATGGGTGAATTGTAACAAAAACTTTAATACTGTGGATTATGTATCTAACTCCTTTAATGATGCCCTTAGACCGGACCTTGGTTTCATCAAAGGTAATTTCCCCTTTGCATATTTCAGGGTTCCTCTTTTTAAGAGGTGCCTCTAAAACTTATCATTTCACTTCTATTGTTTTGGATAAATTGAAGATGAAACTTCAAAGTTGGAAAGATAAATTATTACTTGGCATGGTAGATAGGGTTCAAGTTGTTAATTATGTTATTCTAAGTAGTATAGTTTAGGGTTTAAGGGTTTAGGGTTGATGGGCTTGTGGATGCTGAAAAAAATTTTAGTCTAGCTCAGCTAAAAGGTTAGCTTTGGATTAAGTTTAAGTTGAAGAAAATCACTATTTCTTACTCGGATTGACACTTATCTCTGGTAATGTACATACTTTCTCTGGCCTAGCATTTCATATTGCAAGGTGGGATTTGTAATTGGTAATTTGGGAGTGACCAGGTTTTGCAGGATAAAGTGGTAAGGATGATGCGACCTTGCTCAATAACCCAGATGCTATAGTTTCGTAGGAGGTATTTTGTTCATGTAACTCTCGGGTGGTTTAGTTTTTTGTATGGATTGTATTTATTTTTGTCTCTTCGTCTTTTTGGTATTCTCAAGAAAAGTGTCTAAGTACGTCTAAAAAGGTGTTTAAGTTTTTTAGCATTTAGTTCTTGATTCGATATTGTGTATAAGGATTGAAACACTCCAGAAGTGTTTCCTTTTATTCATTTATTTTTTGCTGTTAAAAAAAAATATTATAGTTGTCTACCCTTTTAGGGTATTCCAATAGCCTATAAACCTGATTAAACAACTAGAAGGCTGGAACCATAATTTTATATGGACTGGTTAAAAAAAAGGGTTAGTCTCTGTTAGGTGGAGCTGGGTTTATAGTCCTAAAGATGATGGGGTTTTTGGGATTTAGAACTTGAAAGAAGAAAACCAAACTTATCTGATTTTTGAGAATTCTTTTTAGTAAATTTCAGTGGAATGAAAGTATGCGGGCTAGATTCGTCACCTCTAAGAATTTAATCCTGGTTAGACACACTTTTTTTTCTCTACATGGCACGACGTGAAAACTCATGTCACGATATCAAAATAGATATAGTATAGGTTGTTTATGATTTTTTGCATTTTTACTATGTATTTTGTGTAGGAATAACTTTATTATTTCAGTTTAATATATTCTTTATTGTTGATAGAAAAAATGTTAGAACATCAAAACTTGGATTAGTGTTGCTAAAATCATTCCAAATGGGGTTAGTAATGGAGTCAAGATCCATTTTTGGTCAGATGTGTGGTGTTATGATATGTCTATGGTGCAATTGTTGATGGTATTTTATCACCCAAAGTTGCAGAAGCTTTTATGTATGGAAGTCAATAGGTCAAGCCTTTGTTGAATTTGATATATGGAGTAATCATATCCCTCCTTCAAGAAGTCTTGTGGAAAGTCTTCCATAAGAGACTCCTCGTGAATGATATGCAAGAATTGTACAATGAGTGATCTAGGAGTAAGGATTAACGAGATATGAAAATGGAACCTTAATTGGAGAAGGGATAGGTTTGCTTGGGAAGTAATATTTAGGAATGGAGCAGTACATGCCAATGAAATATTTAGTCTGGCAGAGTTGAAAAGGTTGATCTTTGAATAAATACATAATAAAGCAGGTCAACTTCAGCTATTGAGATTGGTACTTTTAACCATTGGAATGCTTGAAATACATTGGTTAGTATAAGTGGTATGAGGTGCATCAGTAGACACAAGCATAATTATTCAGTGGAGTTGTAGCTTGTGAGTGTGGGGTTTTTCATGAGGGAAAGTAGAACTAATAGCCAGATAATCTGGACTATAGCTACATTCTAAGGATGTAGGAGTCATTAATAGTTTACATAATCTTGTTAATCTTGTTGGTGGTGATTTAGGATTGTTTAGGGTTAAAGATATAGAGTTTAGAATTTAGAGTTTAAGATTTAAGATTTAAGATTTACAGTTAAAAAAAATCATTAATACTAGATACATCTTAGTTACATAGGTCAACTTTGTCATAATAGTCATAAAAGTATTTATTGCTGAATTGTGAAATTGCTGTTGTTCTTTGCAAATGGTTGTGTTGTAGTATTCAATATCAGTTTTCTGCAAATTTGTTTTGTGTTTTTTTTATTTTATTACTGACTTTACTTTTATGAACGTAATTTATTTTGTTAATCTTGTTGTTTATAAAAAAAGTTATGATAAATAATTGCTAACAAATACTATGGAATTATAATAATATAAAAATAATAAAAATAATTTGTATAATTGTTTTTATATTAAATTTTATAACTTTAATATAAATTACAATAATAAATTTGTATTTTAATAATATTATAGCATCTAATTTTTCAATTACATTTGTTATTATCATAAAAAGAACTAGTTACATATATTTCCACTAGGTATAATAATATTTATTTTTAGTCGTTGAAACTTATATTAAATTATCGCAATAAACAAAATACCACATTAACATGATTTATTACCTTAATATTCAACACCGACATAAATTGTTATGTTAAAAATAATAATTTAAAATTAACAACAATAATGTGTTTTAGTGTTTATGACTTGTTATGATCGATCATCATCACATTGTCTATTGTAAATTTTGAAAACTTCTCTTGATTGGCTACGTGTATTCTGAACCTCTAAATTAATTTTCAAATTTATATAAACTTATTTTTTTAAAATTATTTTTTTCTGTTTCAAAATAACCTAATGCAGTTTTAAGTATAAAAGAGTTTTAAATATATACCTTCCACAATTTATAAGAACAAAAAAAAAAGTCATGTTTATTGGACTCAGGTATAAATAAATAAATAAAAAGTGTCACACTCATTATAAGTAAATTTCAATTTTTAAAACATTATTTGATGTTGTTATTTTAAAAATATATTTGTCTTTAATTCAAGGAAACCATCTCCAGTAAATAAGGCTAATTTAGAAAATATATACCTATAATATTTAAAATCAATAATATTAAATTAATTTAATTACTAAACATGGAAACATTAGTTCATCTTATTTATATTTATGAGTTTAAAGGAAGTATTATTTTTCTAACATGTTCTCAAATCAATTACTTTTACTATTTTATTTTAAGTGATACATTTACAGAAAATATATTTTTATTTTAAGGAGTCAGATCATTAA
>Ga0209700_105754_pt1 | contig 20330 bp, 4 predicted proteins | sample SiratroredBW_FD_187528 | JGI IMG/M metagenome (GOLD analysis project Ga0209700, IMG submission 187528) | Root nodule microbial communities of legume samples collected from California, USA - Siratro red BW (SPAdes) (version 2) | ecosystem: Host-associated > Plants > Roots > Nodule | place: USA...
AAAAAAAACACCATAATCTATGGAGGTGTAGGAAGAAACCGTCAAAAATCTAAAGTGGACTTAATGGGCTTTTATCCATTCGGATAATCCAACCCAATCATATCCTATTCAAATCTGGTTATATATATAAATTTCTGCTAGTGTTTATCCGTTCTTTATACATTACTCTTTTTTTTTTCATGTGTTGATGTATAATTAAAGTTAAGATATCACACGTTCCAATAATAAATATATAAATGATAAATTGAGTAAGTCTATATGTAATCAAAAGCAAAACATAAAAAATAAAAAAAAGGAAACAATATTTATTATTAGCGATATTAATGGGTAGAATAACCTATAATTTGACCTTAACAAAATAACAAGAGCAATTAATAAAAATATAAAATGACCCATTCAATTCAAAATATAATTATTATTTTTCAATGTTATTATCTAATACACTATTAAACATTTCAAGATTTATTTGATTTGTAGACATATATTTTTGATAAATACTAAATAAAACCATAAAAGGTAAAATTTGTAATAAACTTATGTATCTAATAAATTTAAAATGATATATATATATATATATATATATATATATATATATATATATATATATATATATATATTATTAACATGTGCACGATTAATAAAAAGATTTAATATAAAAATACTATTATTTTAAGATGTCTTTGACATAAGTATTTACCACAAAATTACATGACTTAAATTTAATATAAAAGTATTACATTATAGAATTATGTTTTCTATTTAAAATATAACTTTTTTGGTGAATATGTTAAAAAAAAGTTTAGCTGCTAATGTGCTTAGTTAGAGTCACAATGAATAATATAGTAAAACTCTTACAAATATCACTTAAATATCACTTGTCTTTTAAATTTTGTCCAAAAATGCACTGATATTATTATTTACATCACAATAAAATCCATGAAATAATGTTGTGTGGATGACAAAGTAGAACCACTCTGGTTCCTCATATCAGAACTCTTTGCAAGTAACCATGTTTTCAAAGTGTTATTCTCTCTCATCCCCATCCAAATTCATTATCACTGCAACAAATCCTGTACAGTTCTCAAATCCTGCACCAAAATTCATCTCTAGAAGAAGCTCCATAACAAGACCCTTGCATCTAACACTCGCCAAAGACTCAGATTCAGCCTCTACTTCTGCTTCTTCTCCTCCTTCCTCTTTTGTCAATGACCAACCCCAACCGGTTTTCCTGACTGGTGAGGATGTTCCATTGGAGGGTGTCATCCAGTTCGAGAAACCCACCTCGTCTCCTCAGTTTGAGAAATGGGGGTAATTTTTTTTTCCATCAAGTTATGGTTTTCTTCATAAAGTTGAAACCTTGATGCAAAAATTTCAAGTGGGTCATCATGCATGTGTTGTAGGCGTGTGGCTCTGCTAGCTGGTGCAGACGTGTTAGCTTTGTTTTTGTTTGCTACAATTGGAAGATATAGTCATGGACTTTCTGTTTTGGACCTTGAGACTTTGCGCACTGCTGACCCTTTTATAGCAGGTGTGTTTGGTTTTTGTTATGATTCTGGAATTTGTGTTTTTGGAGAGTTTGAGGTTTGGAAACATTGGGTATTTCAATGTTTTGCAGGGTGGTTTTTGGGTGCTTACTTCCTTGGTGGTTTCGGAGAAGATGGGCGTGGGATGCATGGTCTCTCTAAGGGTGTCATTGCTACTGCTAAGTCATGGGCTGTTGGGATCCCTGTGAGTTGAATTTTGTTTCTTGTGTGAAGCTTTTTGGTTCATTTGCAGCCATCTTGATAGAGTTTTAGCAAGTAAATTTTGGATTGTTACATTGAGAAGCTTAGAATTACATGATCACATCACACAATTTTGATCAAGGAAGGTTTTGTGTATTTGGAGGGAAGCTTGAATCCTTGTCCACAATCTTAAGCTAACCTTGGTTCAATATTTGTAGTCTTGATTTAAACCCTCATAATCTAGGATTTTCACACATGTTAATGTAAGATTTTTGTAAAGTGATGCATAGTTGTTTCTTCATTTTGGCATCAAAGTGAGAGTCTAAACCATCATCATAGGTTCAAATACATATAAGTCTAAATAACAACATTAATTCTTATAATCAATATTTTTAATAACCAAGATTAATCTAATAATTAAATAATGTTATTCCACATAAGTCTGATAAATCTTTCACATGAGCAATGGCTGTATCAAGCTTCTTAATTGGCATTTTTGGTTTAGTGTCCCTTTTATCAGTGAAACTGTAATGTGTTATTGGAACACCTTTCCAAATGGAGAGCATTCCATTGAAATGAAAAGATTTACAAAGCACAAAATGACTTGTAATGTAAGTAAATTGAGTTGAATCAGTAAACTGATGCCAATAAAGTGTTAGCTATAGATGATTGTAGCTCTTTCATTTGAAGTAAAACTATAATTAAAGGTGAAACTTTTATTTTAGCTATAGTTAATTATCTTACACAAAACAGATACCATTCATCTCTTATTGACTTGGCAGATAGGAATAGCAATAAGGGCAGCAGGGTCAGGTCATCTACCAAATTATGGTTTTGTATTTGTGACTCTGGGAAGCACTGCTGTTTTACTCATTACATTCAGAGCATTACTGTATACTATTCTTCCAGTTGACAACAGGAAAAAGAGTGATGACTACCGCAAGGGTAATCCGTTTGAACTCTTTGAGGTATATAAGCTTTTCATCTTTGTTAGATCTTGTGTTACATCTCTGCTACATCTGCTGTGTCTATGAATTTGTGTTTGTTAGAATAAACTGAGTTAATGTGGAAAAATGTTGAATTAAAAGCTGAAGTGTCTGTTGTGAATGCTCGTGTGTGCTGTAGCCAAAATAAAAGCTGTAATTGAGAACAGAATAGAAGTGTAACTTTTGATCTGCACAGCAACAACAATTCTAATCCAGATTAGCTGGTGGTTGCCAAAACCATCAATGAAGGTTTTTACTATGAAAATTGAGATTTACATTGCCTATAATTTCTTCTGTTAGTGTCTACTTCAGCAGCACAATTTCCAAATACTTTTAACTAATTTTGCACATATTTTAAATTTTAAGTCAAACCAATCTTTTTTTTATCTCTATCTATGAACCACTAACAAGGATAAGACACAAACACATAGACACATGTAATCTTCAAAATATAGGATAAACGGAGACATGAATTTATATATTACACTACTATAAATTATATAAATTGACAATCAAGATTTATGTATTAAAAAATTATCTATCAACAAGATTAGCCAAATATAACAAAAAATAGATCTAATTAATTTATCTAAAATCCAAAAAGTGAAAAAAATATATATAATCTAAATATTTTTTTTATATATATAGGATTTGTTTCTTATTTATATAATAAGTTTATAAGTTGTTAGAAAATTGTTATATTAGTTCTTTTTAAAATTATGTTGGAATCAATAACTAAAAACAATGTCTTTTGAATTGGACAATTTATCAATACATGATATATCAATGCAGGGGATACATGTAGGATACAAGGACACGACACTTAAAAAGGAGTGTCCCAAGTAGCATCTTTAACTGCATGATTTCCATGTGTAGAGCACTGTATACTGAATCCTGATACAAGATTTGTTCTTTACTTTCTTTTGTAGCTGCTCACATCATTAGTACGGCGGTGGTAGCAATGTTTTGTATGTTCAACGCACCATAATGTGTACGCATCAGAACATTAGTTTGTTTGTATGCATCAGAACATTAGTTTCCATCCGTAATCTCCTTGTACTATCGGCTCATGTGAAGCAAGTGAGAGTAGATGTTTACAACAGTTGAATTTTCATACTAAATGTGTATACTATTATTACACCTTTGATCAATTTGGAGGTGTGAATAAATTGGTTGTGTTGAGTCTTCTGGAGACAGATTTTTCAAAGAGATTCGATACCAATATGTTATAAGTAAATTATTATAATATTATTTTTAATCCAAAATTTTAATTTACTAGCATTTGGGACAACATTTTGTTCCAACTACTTGGTGGTGATATGGATACTGATGAAGAACATATTGCACTGTTTATGTTTACTAGTCCTTCTAGAATTGAAGTCAAATAATAAATTTGGGCCCTTTGGTTTATTTAAATTCTGACTTTAAGACTTAAAGCCAGAAGTTTTCTTTTCACTTAGTAGTAGCAAACGTGATTGAGAACTTATAAGGTTTTCTTACAGATTGTTAATAAGGTTACAGATTAAGAATTTAAGGTTTTCTTGGTAGCCCTATTTGAATTTTGAAGGTAAAATTTTATACTTCTTATTTTTTCAATATCATTTCGCAGAATGTGGATTGGATTCCAGTGAGATAACTATTAATTTAAGATTAAAACATTATAACTGATTGAATTAAGATGCATCGTATTTAATTTTACATAAAGGGTGACGAGTGCTACAAAGATAATAATGTAGGAATCAGAGTGCTTTTTTAACTTAAATATAAGTTTTTTTGTTAAGATTAGAAAAAGGTCTCTATTATAAAATATTTAATGGTTATTTTTTAAGTAATATAGAAGTAATTGATTTTATAAGAAACTATTTTTAATAACTCTATTATAACGAGATTTTCCCACTTTCTAATTATTTTAGAAGATTGTAACAAACACATAACACAAAAGAAATGATTATTTGGGAAACAAACATGTCCATAAATAAATGTTACCTTATGCTTTTATATTAAGATATTATGAACATAAATTTAATTGTACTTGGATCAAATATAATTTTATGAGTAATTAAGTATCAGTCTACTCCCAATTGAAAGTTATGAAAATTGTAGTAACAATTTTTTCTTTTAATCTCAATTTTCTAACCAACTTGGATTGACAAGAGCAATAAATGATATAATATTATTTAATCAAAGTGGTTGAGATTGGATTCCTAACTTTTGACAATGACATGGGTGGTCATATGAAAATTCAACTCAAACTATTTAACTTACAATTAAATAAGTGGAGTTCATAGGTTTCAACATGATTTGATATCTTTATTGTAAAAACTTAGGTTGGAAAAAGAAATGTCTATTTATTTGTTATTTTATCACATTTTAAAAGAACATTAGTTATCAGTGTTCAATAAGAATACTTCTTAATAATGAAAAAATTGTATTTTTTTATAATTTTAAACTTGGACTTTATCCACAAGGATTTAACTTAGTTTTACCCAACTCAATTGTTTGTAATAAAATATAATTTAATCACTGTAAAATGAATAAAGGGGAAAATCATTGTTTTGAATAATTCACTCATTATTCCTAAGATAACAATTTAATGATATAACTCACTTTTAAAGTAGGAGACACTTTAAACAGACCTCTGTCGTGTTTTTTAATGGGCCACTTAGAGTCCGCTAAGGAAACTAAGGTTTGTTTTGGTAAGATAAGACTTTGGCACATTTACCTTACTGTTGTGTGTATTTGTTTTGTATAATTTTTTATACGATTTTTTAAGAAAAAAGAAAAAAGTTGATATGTTAAAATTAATTTATATATGTGATAATTTAAAAATATTTTTATATACATTTTTAAAAATTTAATTTTTTAATTTATGTATAGTTAATTTTAATCTATGAAGAAGATAATTTTTTTTCATATTACTTTTTACTATTTTTTATGAAAAAGGTACATGCGAAAAATTATAAATTACAAATGATAAATGAGATTATTTATTGAAAAATAAAAAGTATTTCATTATTTTACATAAATTATTAAATATTTATTATTTTTAAATTTCTAAACTTCTTAATGTCTTACATGTTAGAGAGTAACGGAATCTAGAGATAATAAGTATCCATAAAAAATATTTATAGTATAAAAAATATTTATGGTGATAAGTTATTTAGTTATTAAATGAGTATTGGAGTGAATATTAACATCATTATTGGTTGAGCTATTCATAATTATAAAAGATTTCCTTATTTAGGCCATATCACATAACTTTATATAACAATTAAAATTTGTCAAATATGCGATAAGGATGTTAAATTGTGTATTTAAAATTGTTGAAATTTTTACAATGTATAATTCAGTGTTACATACGATAGTTTTATATTATAGATTACTTGTTAAAAAACTATTTTAAAACTTAATTCGTAAAACTCTCCTTTTTTTTTGTTATTATGATGAACACAAGATAAAAGAAAGAAATTTTATGCTTGAATTTTATGTTGATTCATCTGATGAAGCAGATTATGTCCTATTCTAAATCAATTTATTGAATTTGACTATGCAGATTATCACTACAAATTACGACACTAATATTTATTTTAAACTCAATCACTTATAGTTAACACTAACTTAATTATTATTTGAAACTTAATCACTATTAACTAATAATCTGAATATATTTCTTTTAGAACATAGTAGACACTATGGACTAAACACTCAAAAGTATTAATACAGTCACTCTTTACTAAGATCAAATATTTTTTTGAACATAAGTCACTCTTGACTAAACAAACAACATTTGTAAAAGAATGTGTGTTCTAAATGATCATAGGGTTTGCTCACTAGAATGAGGATCAACATTTTTAGACATATACAAAGATAAAAAATCTTCAAGATTGTTAAATATATACAACCATTTACGAGTATAGAAGCATTTAACCTAAGATTTTTATAGTGTTTCAACACTTTACAATCTGTGCTCTTGTCTTGTTCTTAAAATGGTAGCTCTATATAGAGCTTAGAAGAAATAATCATTGTCAATTATTTTCTGACCGTTAAGAGTTTCAAACTTAGATAATCATCTTCATATTTCTAAATTAGCGAGAATGTAGAAATGCATTAAGTGTGCTCTATGCAACATTATATGCTAATATCCTCTTCAAGCAAGATCATGGTAGCTGATAGTTTTTATCAACCCTAAGTCATATAATTTTTTACTCAAACCAAAGAAAACGTATAAACTGTATGTGGATAGTTGTTAGTGGCAGATAATTGAACTAGAATTAGAGTTGACATATGCTTGTGCAATGATAGTTGTTAGTGGAAAACAGTTTTAGCTCATATCTCAAAAGATCTTGATGTTTACATGTGTTTTAGTAGATCCTCTTAGTAGACAAAAAATAAAAACATTCCCTATAACACAAAATAAACTTGAAGATATAATGTGAAAGGTGTTGTATCATCTGTTAGACAAAATACTTACATTTGACATGATCTGAAATTTGTAAAACACGTCATCTTAAAGACGAAGCATGTTAATGTTTTACACTTTGTTTTAAAAATCACTTAATCAAAATTAGATATGTTGGACTTTACTCTAATTATAAGTATAGATAAAAGAGTTAGTTTTGTTTTCCCCTCGCTTAAAAATCAATTCCATATCTGAGTGCACTTGCAATGTTTGAGCGATTGACTTGTTATATCTCCTATAATAAGTTCTAGAGACATATAACACACTACATCATCAATACTGAAACGCTAATATTTAGTTAAATAGTCTTCTTTATGTTCTAAAACTCATACACCAAACTCTATATCATGTCGTTGTTTGAACATTATTTATTTTAGAGAGGAGAGAATTGTCTTAGTCTCTCTCAAACTTCAAATCCTTGCTTGAACTACAAATCCTGTTACTTAAACTTTCATGATATCACTCAAACCATAATTAAAAGTTGCGGGTAATAATTAAATACCATGTAAATGTCATTTGAATGATATATCATCACTTAAATCATATAAATTTAAAGAGTATATTCTCATATAAACAATAATCAAATTTTCTTTTTATAAAAATATACATAACAAGAGACATATACCACTTTAATTAACAACATGTATATTAAAATATTACAATTTATGACATTTTATCCAAGCAGTATGCACATCTAAACTTTAGATATATAAATTTTTGTTGTTGTTCAATTGATATAGATACAATTGTTAATTTGGCGAAAATAATGTAATTATTAGCAATCTTCCTTCCACGTATAGAAATGTATGGAGAGTTTATCATAAGTCTTCAGATATTAAACCTTATACTAAAATATTATTAACTTTTAAATTTGACTTAAATTTTGTATGTTTTAAAGATGTCATATGATAACAATTTTTATATTTAATATTAGTCTCTTTAAATTTTCATGAATATTAAACTTACATTTAAAAGATTAATAATAAGAAGATAGAAAAAAAAAATTTAAAACTCATAATATATTGTACTTGCTAATTTATTCTTAAAATTCATAATATATTTTACTTACTACTTTATTTTTCAAACTCAAGATGTATGTATGATTTAAGAAGATCAGAAGTGATCTCAAACAAAATAACATAGATCACAAATTTTCTTTTTCTATCAAGTGAAAAAGAAAGAAGACGGGGAAGCCAAACAAAGAGAAAAAGGTAAAGTATAAGAAAGAATAGAAGTGACGTGATAGTGTGACAGAAAGAAAACATATAGCTATAGAAATAGCCTGGTAGGCATAGACATTGAACATCAACAACAATAGGCATAGGTTTTTCTTTTCTTAGGTACTATACTATATTAGGCTGCGTATTCTCTGTGCTCTACACGCTGCCGCTGGTCGTTGTTAAAGGTTGTTTGTTTCGGTCACTGTTGTAATGCATGCATGCTGTGTCAAATCATCTCCAACACAGCACGGTTACATCACATAATGTTAAAATTTGCATGCCATTGCCACCTATTAACAAATTTTTCATACACATTTTTCTAATTTACACTAGGTTTTAAGAAAAATTTGCTTTGTTTTTATTGTTCTTTCTGAGGGTCTGAATGTTTCCTCTGCACCGTAATATTGATCAATGGTTGACCTTCAAGTACACGTTACCATAAAGAGGAGTTTGTGGTGCTACTTTCACATGCCTTATATAGATAGATATTTAAGATAAGATGCTTTTCTTATGCATCCAGTAATATTTAAGATAGGTATATATGGCAGCTAGCTAGTAGTAGTATAATGCACTAGCATATCTCTTGTAATGACAACTCATCCTAAAAAGATCTTTAACATGTTTAATTGCTACAAAAAAAAAAAATCAGATATTTTATCACTATAATAGTGCTTGATGGATAAATAAAAAATATATAAAAATTAAGTAAAATCTATATAAACATAGTTGTATTACTAATATCTATAATTAGTTATAGTATTTATAATTTTACTTGTTATTATTTATATAAAAATCAACTATATTCTCTCATAATCAATTGTGTGAGTGTAATTTAGAAGATTATTATATTTTATTTTATATAATGTAATTGATTATATTTTATAATATATTTAATTAGCTTACACTTTAGTAAATCATTTTTGTACATCTGTGCTATTTTGTGCAAAATATTTTTATTGGTGTCAAATATTTTAAAACATTTATTGACATTTATTTTAGGGAATGATCCTCAATAGAAAGAATCTCGAAAAACAACAAAATTTATTGACTAAATACTGGTCTGGGGTTGATGACAAAATACTGGCAATGTGGAAGAGGCATGCATGCCTAATAAAAGCAGGAAACTTGTATCCATTGGACAAACATTTTACTCATTGGTGTTTAGTCTTCATAAAGAAAAAATTCAAGTCACGGGTTAATTAGAGATACTTTTATTGGCTGATTTGGATAAGGCTGAACCAAAGATGAATTTGATCAATCAAATTTTTAGTGGTTTAAAAGAATTATTTTATGCAATTCACTTACATAAATTAAACAGTAACAATATTTTTTTTAAATAACAGGTGAATGTATATAAAATTTTGCAGATTATAATCAATAATAAATAAATAATAAATATATTTAAACAATCACTTTTAAATTTGATTAGTTTTGATTGAGTTGATAAAATCTCATTAGATGAAAAATTTAAACTAATCTAACTAGATTTATTTAAATTCTCATTTGATTGAATGAATATAAACCACTACAAACAGTGTTAGATAAAGAATTTATTAACAAACATTTTCTTTTGTCTTATATGTCTTTTATTTTCTGTTGTACATGATAGATCCCCTTACCTTATTCTTATATAATATAATTTGAAAGAATTATATAAAAATGTATTGTGAAAATGCAAATTTCTTTATTAGGTTGTGTTTTGTGAGGTTCTTTCTTTTTCACCACATTCCTGTCAAGTCAGTTAATGCTTGTTCTTAAAAGCCAATAATACCCTAAAATAAAAAACAACATTCATAGTCTTGTTCCATTAATAATCTTATAGCAACTTGGGTGAATAGATATACCAAACACAGCATAACTATTGAAGCAATTAATTGCATCATCATATGACACTTTCAAGTACTATAGAGAGAGTGGTGACAAGGGAAGGACCATGGTTATTTGTTGAACAAAGAGCCAAACCCTACAGTCATGAAGATCTTACCTACCTGCAACAATAAGCCCTTAAAATATTAGACTCCACACATTCCAACTTCCAAGACCGAATTCCACATATTTATTCATATACTTTTCACACTTTTGGAAACTTGTATACGAGAAGAAGGTGGCTTAGGATATGGATTATTTTGTTGATTTTGTTTGAGTTTCAATGACACCTTTTTAGGGCATTTCTTCCCTATTCGCTTGCATGCAACACTGTGTTTTTCTTAGTGTGTTGCGACATCGGTGATAACAAAACCCTAAAAGGTAGCAGCTAGGGTAGAAAATTGTTTGTTTTTTATTTTCAAAAGGGATAAGAATTAAAGCAGATACCAAGTTGTCTCTGAGCTCTTTCAATAGCTGTCCACATTAAAATAAGAAAAAGAGAGGAACAAGAAGTCAAGAAGGGAAGAGAAAAGATAAAAGAAGGCACACCCTTGATAAGTCGGGAGAGTAAGAATCTAAGGTGATCGTGACAGGACATGCAAGCTTGGATATTGACATTTCAAGAGGGTTGGGGGGTGATGAGAGAGAGTGAGAGAGAAGGGGATTGAATTTGAGTTGTTGAAGGGGCAGTGTTTGCATCTAAGGAAGGGAGCATAATGAGGAGAGAGAGTGTGGCTTAGAAAGACACAAAGGTTGTAAGACTAAGTTTGTTTTGTTTGAGGCATGATGACACTAAAGGCATTGTGATTTGATTTGAATGGTGCAATGCAAGGTGGTAGATAGAGGGATAGATATAGATAGGCAAACATGCTGTGGTGAGTGCTGACAGTGATGACACAGGGCCACCACAAACACAAAACCCTTACAATCTTACACCTAGTGATCTTTCTCAGTCCAGTCCCGTAGCCATCGCAGCAGCAGGGGACAGTGATTTCGAAATCTAACTTTGTTTTATGCTTGGATCTCCTCCTTCTTACCTACCTAGCTTAGCTTCTGCCCTCAGTATTGAATCATGCTGGATTTCCTCATCTCTCACGTGATCACCATCTTCCTTCATTGGTTACGTGTTAATTTTCTCTGCCCAGATTCATGCAGATGCCCTTAGCCAGTTACATCATTTGATTACATGTGATTACATGCAACTTACACTTATAGTCAAAAATGTTATAAATGCACTTCTTTTTACACTGTTTATTCAAAGTTTTACTCATTTGAAGAGATTCAATTAAATGAAAGTGTTTGATAGGGTGTTTCTTCAGTCAAATGGACATTTAGAAGTGACAATTTTACTTTTGTCCTTTGACATGTTTTCAGAAGACTTACATAGTTGATGGAATCATAATTATAGCTGTAAAATCTCTCAAGAACATCTCAATGGTATAATAATTGTGGGGTTGCAAATCATTATTCAAAACTTAGATTACCCTAACCCCAGTTAGTAACATACCAATAGCTATAGGTATACATTCTTTGTTGAAATATTTTTAAATTGTAATTTAGAATAATGAATATATTTATCACACATTTGTTGATTTAAATTTACTTAAAATTGAAGTAAATACAGTTAAGAAAACATAGAAGACAAATCATAGGACTAATATCAATTCAAATATAAAAGTTTGTTAAATAACATTACAAAGACTAAAGCTATAAGTATTAATATCTAGAGTATGATCACATTCTATCAATGTTAGAATTGATAACAGATCCGTCCAATATTCATTACTGTTTTTAAAGGTTTGAATAAAAATATTTACTAATGTGATGGTTAGAATAAAAATATTAGGTTAGAATTGATTCAGATAAGATATGGATGAACCAGTTAACAGTTATTTTTTTCTTATTACTATTCAAATTCTATATCAGTGGGAACATTTATCCGTCCTTGAAGCTCAATATGTTAATGACTCCTGAATTTCCGTATGCTGGGTTGGTTCAACTGTTCAGTGCATCTGAACAGTGCTTGTCTTTTTTGTCTTCCTAGTTAGTTCCACGTCTTTTTCTTCTATAATGTCAGTGACTTACTAATTCAGTGTTTAACAGAAGGGTGTGACAGAGGAGACACAAAAGATTGTTTGTTGAAATTGTCATAAGATTATATTTCATGATCAACCATTTTTTTCACAATAGTTCATGAACTTCAATCTATGAGTCTTCATAGCAATCATTGATGTGAACATGTATAATACAGCTCAAGAGTTTGGACTAGTGACAAGAATGTTGCCATTATGGTTTGGTGAAAAAAAAAAAGAGCTCACAACTCGTACAAATCAGTGAAATATTTTTAAACAGGTGAATTTAATCTTGACGCTGTGAATAAAATTTGTCTGGATTTTCTCTTTGTTTGTACTATAATTATCTTTATATAGGGTTTCATGTTTTGATTAAATAATTTTTTAAAGAACTACTTTGAGAACACAGTGAAGGTCTGAGGACCCTAATAGGTTAAAGGAAGAAGAGGCTAGCAAATATTCAAGCCTGTTTATTTTAGCATCTCTTGCATCATGTTGTTTTGTGTAAATTAATGTCTAATTACTTTATGAATAAATACATGAAGATCCATTATTTTAGATACCTAATCAATAATATATATAGTTTGTCTCTATTTTTATTTTTAAAATATTATATAATTTATAACTATATATACGTCATTTTGGTGTATGTATTATTTTATTCATATAACTACACGCTTGTCTATTGAATGAATTCATTTCAATTTTTTATTTTAACTTTAAAATCCTTTTATGAACATGGACTACATTTTTAATGAACAAGAATTAAGATTTCTAACTCCCTAAAATTTTAATACGCTCTTCATTTTGCCTTATATCATATAAAAGTGTATGCGTGGTGTGGGTCATGTAAAGACTTTATCAATATAATTTTGTATAGATGTTAAAGAAATGGCGAAAAAAGAAGTAAACCAAAGTGAAAAGGGTAAAGAACAGAAGTGAATATTGAACTATGATGGGGCAAGAAACATTGTGAAGTCCTTAACAGAAAGATTGTGTCCATCTTTGTAACACGCTGGAAAAGAGGGTTTGGGGTACCAATAAATGACTTTGGTGTGCCTGTGTAGGGTAGTATACCAATACTGGAGAACCAATCTTGTCATGGTAAGATTAAAGTAGGGTTAGAGTTGAAAAAAAAAAAGTAGTGACATTTTTTTATAGAAGCAAGAAAAAAACTCGAATTGCACTTATCTAGTGCTAAGATTTTGTTGATGGAAATAGGAAAGACTCAAAACTAAGTTTTGCTCCTCCTAATACTTTTTTTTTTTCCTATGTGAGAAAACTTTGTTTGAGTTTATTAGAAGTAAGTTTTGTATTTAATCTTGTGGAGAAAATTAGAATTTTATCTTCATTTATACTCTAATTATCCATGTATTAGGGTTTTAACTTTGTTTACATATTTTAAGTCAAAGAACTACTTTGTGCCCACAGTAATAAAGGGACGAGGACCCTGGATGGTCCCTAACAGGGTCAAAGGAAGAAGAGGGTACTACACATTTATGTGTTTGGCTCAGTGTTTGTTGAACCATATATAGTTTAAAATTCCACATCTAATTATACTATTTACACAGAAATAACTAATAATAATTAAAGATGTGTTGAGTGTGATACTAGTCTATCCAAACATCATAAGGGCTATGGTTGGTTATTTCATGATTGTATCTGAAGATTGGATTAATCAATTTTAGAAAAAGAAAATCGATTTAATTATTTTGGTCTCCTTTCTTGATTATTTATTAGTTTGATTGTAAGATGAAACTCAATTCAATTCAATCCAATTTATTTTATTTTAATTTAGTTTAGATTGGATCGTTTTTGGATTTTGAAAAAGGATCTACAAATGTTAAAATGAAAGATGAACTTTATAAATTAACCAGAATATGTTTTAGCATGTACAATACAGAAAAACAAATATTTATTTCATATAACTAAACATATAATAAATGAACACTTTTGAATATATATATATATATATATATATATATATATATATATATATTTTAATATATATTTATATATATATATATATATATATATATATATATATATATATATATTATAATCAAAATTTATGAATATATATGTAATATAAGTCACGTTTTAGATTTATCACAAATTATTTGCATTTTACAATGTTATTTTTAACTATTAACTATTTCTAATGGATTTTGTGGTTCGATACATTGCTCTCATTCCCATCCTCATGTAAGACTTTAAACCTAAACAAAATTTTACTAGTTTCTTCACTGCATGATATTTGTTTAGGCACTTAACTTCATTCTTACTCAGGATCTGTATACTAAATTATTTTTCTTTAAACCAAGGTTAAAATTATCCAACCAACACTTTTATTTTACTTGAATAAAAAAATTTACAAATTAAAACAAATATTAAATTTAACTTATTTATTTTAATTTTTTAAAATGTTTTAGGTAACATAACCGAAATAATGTAGTTGACATGTAATATAGACTAAAAAAATATTGTTGATTAACATTAATCGATTTTAATAAAAATAAATTAACATTAGGATGATGAAAACAAAATAATAATCATCAATATTAATATAAAAGAAATATTAGCGGACATAGATAAAAAATATTATATTGAGTTGATAATGTCTTAATTTCGACCAAATCAATAACATCTTAGTCAAAGTCAAATTTAAGAGATAATACAAAAAGAAGAGACATACATTTAAGATAATAAAGTATAAAAGCTTTCAAATTCTTAATTGTTAAGTTTAATTGAAAAATATTTTATTTTTAGTAATTAAATTACTCTATATAAAATAGCGACATTTAAAATTTCCTTATTACTTATTACAGTAAACCAGCTCAACAATAATTTATCATATTTTCTTCAATACACATGCCACATATCTTTTTTTATATTTAATATTAGTAAATAAACACTTACGTCTTAGAATTATTAAAAAATATTATATTTTTGTGTTGTCTTCATCATAATGATCATCCCTCACTGAGTTATGAAACTTCACACATTTAGATAATAATGCTTTCAAGCTTTCTTGTATACAATTAACAACCATTAAGATAGCATAAATATATATATATATATATATATATATATATATATATATATATATATATATATATATATTTTACACACTATCTTTTATAGATCATAATCAAGAATAGACAATATAATACATTTTATCACTATTTCATTTAATAACTCAAGCAATTTAATAAAACTTTTATTAATATATCCATTTCTTGCCTTTAATATTAACTAATATTAATATTGCTGATAAATATGTGAAATTTATATAAGCCAGATATAAAGACTTCTTTGTAATATTTTTTAAGATATCCTACATATGTTTCTCCTGAAAATATTTTGATCTAACCTCCTAAATAGTTTCTTCTAAATCAACCTTTGATAACCAAATCATATTTTTGAGATTAAAAAACACTTGGAATTATTTTTATTTTCTCAACAATAAAGTATTTTATAAATAATAGGAATAAAGAGTTATCCCTTCTCATGCAAAAAAATATATATAAAAAAAAATAGTGTTCAGACTTTGCATCATACCCATCCATGATTATATATTTCTGCTATCATAACTATATCCTTAATAAACCAACAAAACATAACCTTACCCACTATAGCAAGGTAGTAGCATCATCTCTTTCAAAAAAACATCACCAAGCAAAAAGATAATTTTATAAGAATAATTCTGCAATTCGTGTTACAAACTGAACCCCACACGATCTAAACATTTAGAAATTATGCAGACCGAACATGAGAATACCAGCATCTACCAAAAAGCAATGTCTCATTCCATAAGCAGGATGCTTTCAAATTGGTCATATTTTCATCTTTATATTTATCTATCTTCGATAATCCATAATAACTCTTGGAATGATTAACCATTCGTTATGTCAACTTCATGTTATATATCTCTTTAGAAAACTATCACATAAAATCAACTTATAGTCGTCCCATTTAATCAATACATATGAACAATAATATTTTATATACATATTGGTGAGTCCTAAGATATTTTTTGTTTATAATAGTGAAACAAATGATTTGGGTATTATGTGTGAGACGGAGTCTTATCTTCGTTTTAGCACTTTTCCTCCTAAATTGGGACACTGCCTTTGATTGGTTCAAACACAAATCATTTCCCTTTGAAATTTTGTCTCCACCCATGCAAATTTGCTTCAAATATTTTTCTTTTACACACTCCACAACTACTCCCTTAATTGTAGCACCAGAAAAAAAAATAAAGGGATATTAAAAATGTAGAAAGAAAAGGGATAGTTTGATCAGCCAAAATTGAAAGAAACTAAAGTATTTATCATTTTTTTTAATCACTAATAATACCCATAAAAAAATCCTATTTATGATTTTATTCACAAGACTGAATTTGAAATTTTATTTTTAAAAATTTGAATTCAATAACAATAACATTTCGTTATTAAGACTTGTTTTGAAACAAATTTAAAATATGCATATAATGTATGAATTAACAATACCTTTGAATTCAAGACCTCATACAATTTCGTTATGCACATGATTAGTAAAATAAAAGCTTAAAATGAAAAGGCTAGAAAATACAATCGGTAAAAATGAAAAAACTTCATAACCCACATGATTATTTTTCTCATGTCTAGAAATAGGAATATTGTTTCTCTGTAAAATGAACAATTTTATTCGAAAGTACGTAGGAATATTTTTGTAGTAAAGTCAAAAGTGAAATTTCACTCGGAAGGAATATGAATATATCCAAGGTACCAATATGAAATCTGAAGAGAAATTAACCATGAAGATAGAAGAATATATGGTAATTAAAGTGATATTAAAAGAATGTTAAAAAAGTATGCATGTTGTGTTAATATGATTTGTGAAGGACAATCTTGAAGCCTTTTCAGGTAAACTAACAATATTCACATGGTGCGTACAAATTATTGAAATATGAAGAGTAAATTGTACTATAAGGGTTTTCTCTAATTACATCAAAACTTCAATTTGTCCTTTTTAAATTTTACAGAATTTCTTTGTGGAAAAGCAATGTTATATTTATATTTTCAGATAGAAGAAGACATTGATGGTAATAAAGAGAGAATAAGTGCAACTAAAGAGAATTAAAAAATTATTATTATAATTTTCTTAACTATTGATTGACTTAAACTTGTCACAATATCTTTCTAAATATTCATTCATTACCCAATTTGGCCAAAGAAAGGTATGACTCAAAAGTTAAAGCATTACCCCATAATTAATCTTGAGTCTGACAATTAAGATCTTTTTAGATTGTAGGGAATTTTATTTAATGGGATGACATAATCATTGTTATATAATTATGGAACCTTTTGAATTTTAATTTATCCATGACAAAAATGTTCAAAGAGAAGTAATACACTTCAAGTTTGATTACATGTGAACTATTCTGTGTTCTTAATTAATATCAGACCTTTTGCAACTATAATACCACTACATTGATTATATTTATCTATTTCTTTTAACAGCTAAAAATAAATAGAATAAAAAAAATACTTAATGGTGCTTCAACTCGATTATGAAATGATATAAGTGCCAATCTCATAGATATCCATTAAAATGTAAGATGAAATAATGTAATTTAAAACATTATGTATAGGAAAATAATTTCAATTACAAAAGTGCAAAAAGAAGAAGTAATCCAAGTTTCAAAAGTTTGGTATGATTGTACAAATTCTTTACGTTCTTTTAATGTTTCTAGTAAAATTTATGGTAAGCAAAACAGTGTGAAATTTTGTAAACAATTGATAAGTTTTGTGTAATATATAAAAAATATGAATGAAATGTTTTTTAAATCACTAAGAGATCTAAAAGAAATCATTACAAAATTTCAAGAAACATTGATGTAATTTATTTAAAAAAAACTACAAATATTTTTATCTTTCACGATTTTACTTTTTATAATTATACTGTTTTGTTAGTACAGGTTATCCCGCAATATAATTTTATTACATTTTATAATGATTTATTCTCAAAACAGTCTATTTCTTTATTAAGCATAAATATTAAAGCGCTAAATTATATTAAAAGTAGTTGAATTGTGTTTTTATTTTAAAAATTTCATTTAAATATTTTTCCTTTTTTATATAAAAAATTTCATATTTTTTATATATTTTAAAAATTATATATATATATATATTCCATTTACATGTATTTTTAAGTTATTTTTTAAGAATATTTTTACTTTTACCTTCTTTGAGACAAATTTAAAAGGTATTGCAAATCAAAGTATTTTAGATAGACAAATGCAAAGTTAAAGTTTAACTTATCACAAGAAAATGTATATGTTATTTTATTCGGACTAATTACTTGTGAATAACTATATATAAACGTTGAAGATATATATAAATAATATTGTGTAGTTGTGAGAGAGGTTGGTAAATGGATGATATCTATACTATTTGACGGACTTAGAAGAACATTATGTGTTAAACAGTATTTAAAATATTATATATATATATATATATATATATATATATATATATATATATATATATATATATATTATGTAAAACCCAGTTTTCATGTTGTCTTAAATTTTTCAAACTAACTTAGTTTTTCATAAAAATAATATTAGATAACATATATGATAAAATATGCTTGATTCTCTTAAGGTTTTGTTTCCTAAAAATAAAAAGTATAAATATTAGGTAATATATTTTAGACTTAAATAATATGTTATCCATAAACTGTGTAATTTAATCCATCAAAAGATAATATCGAGTCTACTTATATAATAATTGTAACACAAAAAAAAAAAAAAATTATTTTCAACATCTAATCTATCCAAAACAGTAGTTAAAACATAATGTATAATAAAAATATTTATATCGACCATTTACTAACATTGTATTTCAAAAGATTTCCTTCTTTGTAGAAAATTAAAACATAACTAATTACATTTACACATATATACATATAAACAAAATAAGATTTTTGTTTTTTAAAAAGCTTTTAAAGCTGCAACTGGCTCATTCAATAACACCTTCCACAGTACCATCTGTAATATTACCTGCTCCCGTGTATAACACGATCATAGCAGTAGAAACAAACACACACCACAAACAAGAAAGGGTAAGCTAGTAATTCAAAATATCTCAATTAATCTCAAATAATCACAAGTATACATCATTTAACACATAACAATAAATTGATAACATCTATCATTCAACTCAAGACATCATATAATATAGACAGACTCGATCTACTTCCGGAAGACTCGTGCATTGAATAGACCCCGAGATCTGCACATGTCATACTACCCCAATTTATGTGTCTCATCTCATCACCATTAATCTCATATGACAGGGTTAATCCATATGACTGTCCTGACCAACCCTTTTTCATGTTGCAGTTTCAGTCATATGCACCTCCTTCGACTCTCACCACCTAGTAATATTCATCTATTTGATTCCTATTACTAGTAGAATCAGGATATCAATCGTTAAACCAGATCCTTAGACAATGCACATCTTATTTCTCAGCACAGATGTTTTCTTTCCTGAAAACACTATGCCTACGCATCACATACAATTCATATCATACATCATCAATTTCCATTCATCTATTCATTCACTTTCCATTTCAATCTCAACAATCTCAATAAAACTTCACCACTTTATATAATTATACAATATCAGATACGATTCCTCAGTTAATCATACACAAAAAACATATATGAAAGTCTTATCACAAGTCATATTCAATCTAGTAAACAATAATCAAAAGTTCTCACATATTACTTTCGAACATCATTACTCAAATCAGGTCAAATCACATCAAATCAAGATAAATAATAAAAAATATTCAGTGCTCAAGGACCAGTCAGACCTGCAAGAAAAACTTGAGCACTGACAATCACATATTCAAGTACTTTATCCTAAAGTTATATTTGAAAGTAACTAATTAGTATAAAACAAGTTACTAGCTTCCCTTACCTGATGAAGATCTCTACAACAATTCCTCCA
>Ga0209700_105755_pt1 | contig 20321 bp, 7 predicted proteins | sample SiratroredBW_FD_187528 | JGI IMG/M metagenome (GOLD analysis project Ga0209700, IMG submission 187528) | Root nodule microbial communities of legume samples collected from California, USA - Siratro red BW (SPAdes) (version 2) | ecosystem: Host-associated > Plants > Roots > Nodule | place: USA...
TATATATATAAGATGGGAGTAAAAGTTTTCCATTGACAGACTATTTTTCTATTGCTGTTCATGACACTATCTTTTACTTACGTTATCATGTATTCTTATACTCTTACGTGAAAACATAATTATTACAATTTTATAATAATTATAAATAAACATGGTAAGGTAGAAATAAAATAAATAAGTAACATATTTTAATATAAAATATATGTAGAGAATCACAAAAATTAACTTAATAAAATTTGGTATACATAATTATTGTTTATTAAAGATACAGATAATCATATACTTCAATATGTCTTAGAGACAATTTCTTAGGCATCAAATTATAACATAATTTCAATATCAAATGGTAATCAACATATGTGAGGGTAACTCATTACATACTCATAAAGTTGTAATGACTTTTCACAACTAAATAGATTATTAAAATTTCTATAAATTTTAGATTACCTGCTAACTTTACCTATAAAATTTATATTATCATTAAAATTAAGATATTTCATTCATACATTTCATAGCTGAATACATATTATATTCATATAAGGTTAATACTCCTTTAAAAACTTTTAAAATTAATTTTAAATATATAGGAAGTAATGTTTTATATACAAGAAAATACTCTTCGAACAAAAATTTTCTTATTACTTGAGTGATATTTTAAGATACTATGTATTGAAATATTGCTTAAACAAGAATTTATTGTTTAAATGATATTTCTTAAATACAAATATTTTTTTCTTGTAGAATATCACTTAAATAAATAGATATAGTTTGACGGAGATTTCTTTTTTACCTCGAGAGAGAATTTAATAACTTTGTCATATTTTTCTATAATGATTCCTTATTTAAGTAATATTCATTGATAATTCTTAAATATCATTGAAGTGAAAATCCTTCACTTAATCAAGAATTGGACATTATTGTCAAGATTTCTAATTCTATTTCTTTCTCACATCACCGCTCAACTCACGATTTGGTTATGTCTCAAATGCGATTTCCATAAAGCTTATATTCAATATCATTAATTAACTACATTCCATTTATTAGACTAACAACAATATAATAACTCCCAAATTATAGCCAAAATTACACATGTATCAAATAATGGATTGAACAACCAAATCTAATCTAAATTTGAAAACACCAATACAATTTCGAATATATAGGTCTCAATCTATGTTTTGCTTCGTAATTATTTAAAAGAGAAAAATAAATAACTTGCTCGAATCGAGGTTGAATTTTTCAAAGATGAACCTTAAATATTAAGAAAAAGAAAACCATTTAAATTTATCAGTCGAAGTTATTTTATTAATAACGTGTAAGAACTTTTGACCAAAATGGTTCCTTAAAAAAAAAGAGGTTAGAGCTAAAGGCAATGACTAGTATTTCTTTGTTTTAGAGACCATAAACAGTTTTTTTTCTTTTTTTTATGTGAGATTATGTTTTTTTTTTCCTTGTCACGAATTAAAGACAGTTATATTTAAATAAATAAATCGATTAAGATACTAGATTTAAAGTTTGAATTTGATATTATATACAGTAAGGTCTTCATGAACAAACATCTCATACTAATTTTTAACAAAGAAAAATCGAAATAAAGAATATTTTTTCAGAAGTTAAAATTAACTGAATTTTATAGAAATTTTTTTGTATAGTTTTCTAATTTTTTTTATTTTTTAACTTATGATTTTATTTTCTTTTTCAGAAGTTCTCATGTAAAGGAAAAATAATCACACCAGGTTGGTTATTTCTACCATAAGTTTTGAAATCAACCATTGACATGTGATTTTTTTCAGCGTTAATTAATTGTGAAATTAATAAAATACATGTTAAAGATCATGGTTTAGTTATAATTTTGCCTCTAAAAATTATATAATGGCCTAATTTTAGTCTTTTATATTTTAACTATATAAATCATGCAATAACATTTTTTATAGTATTAAAGAAGAGAGTTTAAAGTTGATGAAAAATAATAACTACATTTTAAAGCTAAAGTTTTAAAGGTTATAAATAAAAGATTAAACAATTTTATTTTTTATTTATCTAAATCATGTTTTTTTAAATATTAAATATTATAAATTTATTTTGTGATCTGTGCATTTTCTCTATATATTCTTAACAAATTTTTTTCCCATTCTTTCTCTATATAATATCTAATATATTATGATACTCCTCGCTCAAGCATACAAGCAACAATCTCTACCCTCAAGCCATGGTTTATAGTCTCAACAAGGAAGAAATTGTACAAATTTTCTCTCCTCTTAAAAGACAAAGTAGTTTCAATTTTCTCTCCTACTAAAAGATATCGTAAGTTAAATATTTTTACTTTAACAATATTTCTTATACGTAACATTCGAAATAATAATTCTTTTTCAACTTGACTAAGCAAAACCCTAAAGCTATATTCAAGAACTAATACCCAAATATCCAATAATATCTACAAGTTTCAATAGGCATCAAATTATCATTTTATAATTAATAATGCTGTCAACAACCAAATGCTTTTATATATCTAGTTAGCTTTCCTGACCCTTATCTATGGTAACTTTCTTTGAAAAAAAAAAAAAAAACTCTGACATCTAAAAGCTTTTTAACTCAACAAAAAAGAAATATCTAAAACTTAAAAGCTACCAAATCAATACCTCTGCTTACTCAAATTACCAAAAAATTCTTATTTCTCAGTTGATTAAAAAAATGAAGGAAAAAACAATAAAATACAAAGAAATAGAAAAAAAGAAAAAAAAATCAACTCTAAAAGATGAAAAAAAAAAAAAAAAAAATAAAATAAAAAAAAAAAAAAAAAAAAAAAAAAAAATCAACTCTAAAAGATGAAAAAAAAAAACACCTAAATTAATAGTATGATAAACCTATTTTCAGAATTAATATTTTTTTATCACTGACATTTTTTTACGTCAATATCAGTACTACAAAAAATATTTTATTTTAGATTTAAAATTTAGGTGTTGAATAGTATGTCTAGTGAAGTGATAATTACACTACAAGATTTTTCAAAGATTAATAGTCATGTAGGCAGCATTATTATACTGTGAGGTTATATGTATAGTTAAGTAAGGCTTCTGACCTAATCTTACCGAAATCAGATATGCGAAGAAGTTTCTTACTTTTTTAACTTCCCTTGAACGCTACATATGATTGCTGTAGGGAACATTCAGCCAGCAAAGGCTGAAAATTGACCCATAAAAAATTTAGGAGCTTTCTCTTATGACTGTGCCATTCACACAACTAGGTAAAACCCGCCTTAGACCAGCAAAGTTCAGAAGATAATGCAATTGCACAAGTTATTGATACAAATTCTTTTTTGTGTTTATGTGAACCAAAAATACATGCTATGCATAAGCCATCAACAATATTATTCTTATTCTTATTCTGGTTGAGTGAAGTTGCAAAAGGTAACCTTACCAAACAAATATTCTCAACCAGAGTCAATTAAGCATGACTAAAATAAGATTATACAACTTGATCTGTTCTTTTGGGAATATTTAATTTATAACCAAGCAGTCAAAATTTGCCTTCGGCTTAGCTGTGTTGCTTGGATTGGAAAGCATAAAAAATGTCCCACATCAAAGCGTTATATGATGGGGCCCCTCCAGAAGAAAACAGTTTACCAAACAATTGTAACACTTTGACAAAGCAGCGCAATGACGCGGGTTTTCACTTCGTTATCTTTGAATTCATTAAAAATCGAATCTCTCACCACTTTTCTAAACCCTGATAATCAAAATTCATAAATGAGTTTTTGAATTATTAGTCCACATCGCCAATTTCCCATGCACAGAAAACTTGTACTTTTTCTACGTGTTAGGTTAGGCTACCTGCCGAGACAAATTGCCTTGAGACACATTCAATCCAGACCCATTATAAATACACAACTTCCATTAACCAATAAACCACACCCTCACACATACATATAAACAAACACTTGTACTTAGTGTGTTTCACCAAAACATGGCTTCGTTTTGTTCTAGATTAACTACTAGTTTGGTTCTGTTTCTCCTCGTATTGGGGTGTGCCAATGCACAACTTTCTGCAAACTTCTACTACCATTCTTGTCCAAAACTCTTGTCCACTGTGAGATCCACAGTGCAATCTGCCATCTCAAAGGAGACCCGCATGGGTGCTTCTCTCCTCCGCTTGTTCTTCCACGATTGCTTTGTCAATGTAATTTCAATGCCTCTACCTTATGCATGCATCAAGTAACTCTGTTTGAAACAACACATGTTGCAAACATTTCACACAATTTTGTCCCATGCAACTATTTTTAGTGCGTTGACTAACGCACTCAGAATGTTAGTCAATAAATGTTTATTACAATTTACCAAAACACTTCATTTACTTCAAGTGTTAATTAAGTGATTTTATATATGCTTTTGCTTTTGTTTCTATTTTAGAGTTTCGTGACATATATAATCATGCTACCACATGAAAAAATGCAGGGATGTGATGGTTCAATTCTATTGGATGACACATCAAGCTTCACCGGGGAGAAGAACGCAAACCCCAACAGGAACTCTGCTCGTGGATATGAGGTCATTGATAGCATCAAATCAGCCGTGGAGAAAGTGTGTCCAGGAGTTGTCTCCTGTGCTGATATCCTTGCCATTGCTGCTAGAGACTCTGTCGGAATCGTAAGTGGTCAAAGAACAAATTAAATCACATTAAACTAAATCATTAAACACACATATCTGAACTAACATTTTGTTGATTTTGATGACATTAGCTTGGAGGCCCTTCTTGGGATGTTAAACTTGGAAGAAGAGATGCTAGGACTGCTAGCCTTTCTGCTGCTAACAATGGCATTCCTCCACCCACTTCAAACCTTAACCAACTCATCTCAAGATTCAGTGCTCTAGGACTTTCCACCAAGGACTTGGTAGCCTTGTCGGGTACAATATACAAACATAAACCACATAATTCGCTGATTAATTACATTTCAATCATATAGTAAAATTTTTTGTCTTGACTAATTATGAGTCACATCTTGGTTAGGTGGTCACACAATTGGACAAGCAAGGTGCACAAATTTCAGAGCCCGCATCTACAACGAGAGCAACATAGATGCCTCATTTGCCAGGACTAGGCAATCGAGCTGCCCCAGAACCTCAGGGTCAGGTGACAACAATCTGGCACCCCTTGATCTTCAGACTCCAACCAAATTTGACAACTACTACTTCAAGAACCTGGTTCAGAAGAAGGGTCTTCTCCACTCTGACCAGCAACTCTTCAATGGTGGCTCCACTGACTCCATAGTGCGTGGCTACAGCACCAACCCCAGCTCGTTTTCCTCTGACTTCGTCTCCGCCATGATCAAGATGGGAGACATTAGTCCCCTCACTGGCTCCAAAGGAGAAATAAGAAAGAATTGCAGAAGGATTAACTAAATTTAAATATTGAGCGAACTACACATACGCAACCAATTTAGTTGTGTTTGAGATATGTGTGTAATAAGTTGCTAAAACATGTTTAGGTTGTGTTTTGGATTCAGTGTGTACTTTAATGCTTTCTACTTCCCTCTATTTTTGTTTCTTTTTTACTTTTCCCTTACTAAGTTGTAGGAAAAAGAAAGCCTTTATGAAGGCTCAAGAACGGAGATTGGTTTGATGTACAAGTTTGCTTTTGATTTCCCCTTTATAGCATTCCATCCGAATTCAGTTTTCTTGTTGCTTTTGAATTACGTATATGAATTTCTTTTAAAAATCCTGTTTCGGAACTTTTACAGTTATTTCTTTTTCTTTCATGCCAAAATGCTAATAATTCGTTTTTACTTGGTGCATCGTGAATTTTCAGCAATTGATCATTCTAGTTTTTTTTTTTTTTTTTTTTTTTTTTTTTTTTTTTGTATTATTTTGGTTCAAGAAGTAGCCCACTACAAAACGGGCCTAAAGAAAGATGAGGGTCTTGGAACCCCATCTTCTTCTTGTGTGATCAATAAGTCAAAGACACCCCATCTATGGTTGCCTGTATAAAATGATCAGTTTTCACCTAATATATATCTATATGTATTGAAAAAATTATATTGATTTTAGTTATAATCTTTTGAAAATTAATTAAAGACCATTTACTATTAACCTTTTGCAAATGACAAAGTTCCAAATACAAGGGCCTGATAGTTTAAATTTGAGACATGATTACTACGATTCTCTCTATTACTATTTTTTTCAATTGTTTTGTTTTTGTCATTATTTGTAGACTTTAACATGTTAATGTAAAAATAAAATTTTATTATAATATAATAATTTGATTTTGACATTCATTAACATAAAATTCTGTTTTATACTTGAGCACAATCAAGATCCTCTACAGTCTGGATGGATAAACTGCACAAGACCTCAATCATTTTCTTAATTTTAATATTTGACAATTTTAAAATATAAAGGAGGGGAAGCTTGAATTCACGGTGAGATTAGTAACTGTACATGGTACATACCTTTTCAAACTGAAAGATCTATTTCCATTTTGAACTACAAATTTTTAAGATTCATTAATGGAGTTGGATATAGTGGAAATATTTGTTCTGTATTTTCACCGAAAAGAATGACACATGTCTCGAATATTCGAACATAGAGTTTAGAAGCACATGTAACCAATGAATTACTGACACATCAAAACAGGACACATATAAATATCAGAGCATGACTATGATGTCCATATATAGTGCAGTGAACGAGTGTTGTTTGTATTGGAACGTGTGTATAAATCTTAAACAAATGTTACTCTCTCCTAAGTGATAATAACCATACCATTTCTTCCTCTTTAGCATCCTTATTCATTTATTCACTCACATACATCATAAATATGCATGCTTTTTTTGATAACAGGGACGATCAATAAAGAACTGATCGGGATTCACTGAATCAGGAGCTTCTCTTTCATGCTTGTCACTGCCCTGGTTGAATACAATTTGCCAAAATCGCTTGTAACATGTTGCTTTTGTATCCTTTTTCTAAAACAAAAAACTTACCATAAGATTATTATTTTCCTTTCAGAGTCACAGTAAATCAGAATGCATATTTTAGAGGGTTATATTATGAAGATACCGCTATGAGTAAAGATAAAATCTCATATTTTCTTATGTATCAATATGTTACGTAACTTCAAAATAGATATAAAGAAAAATGGAGTTCGAGGTTCCCATTGTATTATAAGAGATTTGCTGGACTGAGACACTAAACTTTCAACTTAAAATTGTGAATAATGCAGATTTATAGATTTTTTTATATAAATTATTTGAGACTTGAGGTTGACCTCTAATTTTTAACACTTTCTAAGATCAAGGGAGAGTTGTTCGTTTTTTTTTCTTCCTTGCATTTTTCTTTTTGGGGTTTCGTCTTTCGTTTTTCTCTCTTTTTTGTTACATGGCTGATACAATTTTTCGCTATCTTTTTTCAAATCCACCCATCCCCTGTTTCTTTATCATTCGGATGGTCTCCGTCTAATTCTTACTCTCGGTGTTTACAATTTCATTGCAAATAAATTTGTTATGTTTTCTATTACTACTCATTTTCATTGTAGCACTTGCCAATTAGCTAAATATAATAGATTATCCTTTGCTAACGTGAAACATTTTAGTCCAAACTTGTTTGATTTGTTATATTTTGATATTTAAGGTAACTTTTAGGGAAGATACTGATGATGAGGATAAAAGCAAATTCACCTAGATTCCCCTATTAAAACATAAGTCTGATTATCCTATCATTATACCTTAATTCTTGTCATATTTTGAAACTTAATTTTGTAAGACTGTTAAAATTTTTCAAATCTGACAATGTTAAAAGACTTACTTTCATTTATTTGTTCTTTAAAAAAAACGTTTTATCAATAGTCTTGTATTGAACGACCGAAGCAAAATAATGTGATTGAAAGTAAACATTTACATATTCTTAATATTGTTAAACCTTTAATGTTCCAATCTAACGTTCCTTTGAAATTTTGGACTGAATGTGTTAAAACTGTCGTGTTTTTCATAATAGAACTCTTAATTTTAAAGTCAAAATTCCCTTTTGAAATTTCATGTGATAAGATACCTAACTATTCTGATTTTAGAATTTTTTATTCTTTATATTATGTTTCTACCCTTTTATCCAATAGACACAAATTTACTCTGAGGGCTATTGTTGTTCTTTTTCTTAGTTATTCGAAGGGATATAAAAGTTATAAATTTCTTAATTTTCTTCCAATGAGATTTTTATTTCTAAAAAGTTCAAATTTTTTGAACAAATATTTTTTTTATAAAAATTCTAATCAAACCAAGGTTACAAAGTCTTTTATTTTTTCAATTGTTACCATTCTGTTATCTTTGATGATGTTATGGAGTTATAACATAGTGATTCTTCTTAGATTTCCACGTTGGATATGGTACATGAATGATGAAGATTGAATGAAAGCACCAACTTATATGAACAGATAAAAGAGATGAGAAAGTGTAGGTATGAGCGATAATCATGTGAAGGTGGTGATAAAAGAGGTAATGATTATTCTCCATCATCTGGTGTGGATTTTGCGTGTATCGATTTGACTTAAAACATTTTCCAATACACGTTAAATAATGCTATGGATTCATATTGCAACATTAAACTAACACGTTGAAACACAGCTTTAGTAGTCCATGCATACTCCACAAGACTAGTCATACTTAGAATTGGATTGTTTCTTCATGCACCTCCTTACTTTCTTACTGTTACCTTCACAGGAGAAGTAAAACTATTTTCATTTTCTTCATCTTCTTAGTCCTACCTCTCCTCACCTTCTCCTATTATGGATTGCAAATTTAGTATACAATTTTTTATTTATAAATTACACAATTTAAAATATAGAAAATTATATTTCAATTAAAAATAAAAAATATTTTTATATTTTAAATTGTGTAATTTAAAGTATAACTTTTTTATTTAAATTTTGTAATCTAAAATACAAATTTCAAAAAAATATTTTGATATTTTTTAAATTATGGAGTGCAGGAAGAAAAACACGGAAATGCAGGAAAAAACACTCTTAGAATTGGCCACTCTAGCCCGGATAAACTTGGACTCTGATATTAATTTGCAGACATTCTGGCCTAAAACGAAAATAGTATTTTGAAATAGATATTCTGAAATATAATTTTTATGTTTCAAAATATCAATTTTAGAAGTGAAAGAAGTCGATGAAGATTTTTATACGACCAAGGAAATTGGACCTATAAATGATATACGTATTTCGAGTATTTTAAAAAGTAATTCCATATAGTTTAGTTTTTTCACTCCGAAAGGTTTAAAAGAGTGTATATATTAAGACTTTTCATATATCTTTAATTGGATCACGTCTTAAAATTACTTATAAAATAAATGATGAAATAAAATTTATGGCCATTCTAATAAGATTATTTTTTAAAATAAAATTATTTATAAATTCAAATATTAAAAAATTTCTTTAAAATGTAAGTTCTTTTATATAACAAAAAGTTAAGATAGTTTTTTTTTTTTTAATATAGAATCATATAAATTTTTTTACCACTCTTTTATAATAGAAAAATTTGAACAATATTATCCTAATTTTTTTTGGATAATAATATTTAGAACACTTCCATTTCATTATCCTTTATTTCTCTCATTTTTTTTTCTGAATTCCTAATCTCAATCTCCATACGTCTTCTTACCTTCATGTTATGAGAGCAAGTGAGGTGGAGGATATAAATATTGAAGTATGAAGCCGAAAAAAGGGAGCTATTAGCAATTACGAGAAACAAAAAAAAGTTAATACAATAAGAGAGATAACTTTTTTCGAAAACAGAGAACCTGGACAAACTAGAAAAAAAGAGAATCTCGGAGTTGGTGGAGGAAGGATTACGTGATGAATGTATAATGGTGTAGGGAAGACCACATAAAAATGATAAAGAAATAAAATAATTTATTGCGTTAAGTTGGTGTTTTTATAATAGAAGACTATTAGTATACTAATAAATTCAACAATAAATATATAATATATATAAGTGGGATGTAAACAGTCAATTTTATTGAGTTAATTATAAATTCACATGATATTAAAATATTTCAAAATCTCTTTTAGTAAGATTAGTTGGGTATATTGTGATATGCATTATCAAATTTTCTCTATTCTCACACTTAGTATCCTTTATTTGAATATGTGAAGGTGTGTCGAATATCTCATATTAATTAAAGATAAAATCAAATTATAGTATATAAATAGGTACAAATCTCATCTTATAAGTTGTTTTAGTCATATTAAATTGTATTTAAATTTCAATCTTTCTCATTAGAGAAAAAGAGGTGGGATGAGAGGATATGATAATTGTATTATGTCTCTCTTTTATAATTTTTTTTTCTCTAGTAACATATGTTTGTATCTCTATGCATCAGTGAGGTCATAGTATTTTTTATTGTAATCAAAACACTTATTACATACTAATACAAATTGAAATTCCGTTTTACTATCCTTTTCATTATATGATGAGAGAAGCCATAATTGTTCTAAGTGTTTGAAGTTAGCCATGAGGAAACTTTACCAACAAAAAAGTCCAATAGATTGAGCTCAAGTGAAGAGAAAAAAATCATTATTTCAATCGTTTTAGGTTTGAAATACTAAGTTAGAATTTCCTAGTTTTGATGACTCTAATAAGTTATATTGGATTTTTTTATATTCAATTGTTATTTGATTAATATACCTAAGAGTCAAATATTGTCTATCACCACAACTCATGGACAATGAAATTGTGCATAATTATAAAACTAGCAAACCATACTATATTCAATTATCTTATAACATATATGAAAGTGTTTTAAAACATATCATAACTTTCATATACATAAATATATTTCTTCAAAACAGATAAAACACAACAAAAAAGAGAAACTACTATATTATTTCTACTTACTCACATCTCCTAAACCTGCATTCATATTTACTCATGAAGATAATACAATAATAATAGTAGGTCATCATACAAACAACAAATAAAAAGGTAAGCTATTTGAATTTAAAAAATGATATTATACACATAACAAATTTATTCAATCTCATTACCACCGCACATTCACATATACAAATATAGATCACTATTAGATCTATAAATCAAAAGGATATTCATCAAAGAATATCTATTAATATTTGTAAGAAGACAAGGATGTTAACATTTTTCGTTGTTATGATGACAAGTGCATCTATTATAAATAAAGTAATTAATAAATATATCGTTATCTTTCAAGGGACTTATGCAATATATGACAATAAATAATCCCAAAGCTTGGATTTTTATATGAAAAAATAAAATTAAAATAATGAAAATATATTTTTGATATTTTTTATTGAGCAATTAGAATGCTGGAAAAAGGATAAAGATGATATGAATGGAATTGTTAGGGTTAGACTTACCAAACCCCATTCTCACATATAAAAACAATTATCTTCTTTGCAAACAAATATTAATGTTAACCCCACAAAAATACCCAAGTTCTAATTCTTTTGGTGAATGAGCATAAATTTATCTATTAATTGTCACTTCATTGATAAATTAAATAAACAAGACTAGAAAATACCAAAAGGATTTGAAGACAACAAATAAATTACGTTCTATTCCTAGATATGAGCTTTCGTTTGATATTTTAATTTAGATCTTGATTACAAATGATATTCCTAATATCTTAAGAATAATTATCAAGCAACCAACACAACACACAGTAACCACAAAATTAAAATACTAACATATTGAAATAAAAACATTTATGTAAAGCCATATTTATAAAACCAATACTGATTACATGAGAATTCAACAGATTACATCTAATCCCAACAAGATAGAAAGATGAACAATAAAGGAATATAGATATACAAAGAGGAGAAAATGGGTCGCTCCAAACCCTAGGGTCGTTGTTCCAAATACTACTTTTTTCAGACTCTCAACCTTTAGATGGAGTAGAGAATCCAAAGTTTCCCCTGGAGTGGAGTGTCTAATCCTAATGTAGAGAGTCCTTTAAATAGATTCTAATTCATGACGTCTGCACCTGGCCTAGCCTTAGCGACATCGGGTATAGTTGGATTATGTTACATTCCAGTACTTCTGGCCCAACTATGACATTGGGCCCAACTTCAGATGTCTACTCTTGGGTTGGTTGGCACCCTATCCAGCTTTAGTGGTGTCAGATGCAATTTATCTCCTTCAAATTTTATCTTTTATCTCCTCCATAGGCCCCAATCATTCTCTTCTTTATCAAATGCTTCATGTTCATTATTTGACAAAATTAATGGGATGTAGAGTAAAATTTGATTAAAAACTCAAGTAACCAATTATTTATAAAAAAAAATAAGTTATTTATAAAAAAAGGATAAAACATAAGATTTAGTAGGTCCCAAACTTAGAAAGAGTTGATTTCATTATGAAAATAAATCCAAAAATATGATAAAAATAAATGTTATCAATGTATTAAGTTAATTCCATTAGAGACAAACATATTCCCATATAATCATATTCTTAAGCTTTATGGATACAAGATAAGACATCTAAAATTCAAAACCCATGGCATGCCAGATATGAAATAAACTTCACTTCAATTTCTCATCACTTATTATCTCAATCTATGTGATTTAGACTATCAATGAAGTTAGATATCTCTATCATAAGTTCTAATACACAATACATAAATTCAAATAATAGTTCACATATTATCCCGAATTTGTAACCTTAATCATGTATACCATTTAAATCATAATTATTTCATCATAGAAACAAAATATAATAAACACTTGTAATTTTAATCAATTTTAATTACTTCACTTTATGTTCCAAAATCAATTATCTCAAACTTCATGTTAAAACTTAATCTATCCTTTACTTCAAACTCCATAATCAAACAATACACAATTAATTATTTTATATTTATGAACCAATTTCAATAGAGTTATCATTTTTTAGGGTTAACTTAACATTTATCTTTAGCTAAATAATACAAAATGCAAAAAAAAAAAAAAATCCTTACTTGGAAAATCATTTGAGGTATAAGAAACACCCCAACAACTAACTAATTTCAAAATTCTAGAGATCTAAACTACATAACCCAACATAATCAAATTTCATTATAAGACTAAACAAGTTGAGAAATTTTGTCAATTGACCAAACTAAAGGTGGATTTCAGTCATAAACAAGAGAATAAAAACAAATGATTTTCAGAGCAAAAGACATTTACTTTAATTTGAAAATTAATAAGGTAGAAAGGATCATCAGCTCACCAGTTACTGGAAGGTGGAATCGGATCTAGAAAAAAAGATAAGAACTATAGTGAGAATTTAAGAAAGATGTGGGAGGAGAGAAAAAAAAACTTGGAGAGCAAAGGAGAAAAACATGATGAATGCGTGAAGGAGAGAGAAAACAGAGTTTTTACATCGTGTCTTGGTTCCACATGTTAAAATCCCAACCATTTGAGTTATGGAAGATGTTTAGCACAACATTAGAAACAAAGTTTGGTGCTTCTATGTGAGTGTTCTTATTTTGCATTATTTAAGTTGTCTGAAACAGGTTTTCTAGGTGAGTTTTACATTAAATTTGCTGTTATGAAGATTGTCACTTCAGTAAACTTTTGTCAAAAATCCTAGATCATCTATCTCTACCAGACCATCCAATAAAAAATGTACATCTTCAGCATATGTGATGAATAGTCTTCTTAGAAGGTATAGTCTCTTAACTTATACTGAAATTAGTAGTTTCGTTTGGATGAATTGCCTAACTGGTATTTCAATTCAAAAATAATAAATATTATTCATTTATCTTCTCCTCATATTGAGACACATTTCGTGAAAATTAATTATAATAATTAGATAGTATATATAACTAACAACCATTGGAGTTAACTGAAAAGATAAGTGAAAAAATAGAGTTGTTTAATTATTACCCAGTTCAAGAATAATAATTAATATATATATATATATATATATATATATATATATATATATATATTATAAATATATAATATATATTATAAACATATAATTATCGATGTTTGAATATAGCAAATATAATTATAAAACTTAAACCTTCATATGATAAAATAATCTCTTGATTTTATTTTTGTAAGTAAATTTTATTATTGTTTAGCAATTTTTTAAATAATAAGTTTATCATAAATATGTCAATACTAACTATGGAGAAAGAGAGACATATTATTTTAATTTATGTTGAAATAATTGGTGCCAGTTGTAATTATTTTTCGACTAACATCCATTAAAACACAGGTTCATAATGTTTTTAGTTAATATTAATCAAGTTTTCTCAATTAATATTAGGATGATTATTTTCAGTTGGAGTTAGTTAAGAGTTTTTTCTATTTATATCAATGAGGCTATTTTTCGATTAATGTAAATCAGAGTTTTAATTGACATTGGTATGATTATTTTTAGATTGGTATTGTTGAAAATATTTATCTATCTATATGAGTTTAGACTATTTTTTATTGGCATTTATCACAACTTTTCTCATAAAATATAAATGAGATTCTTTTTCAATAGATATTAATTACAATCTTTAGAAATCTATAATGATTATTTTTTTATCAATATTTAATCAACGTCTCTAGTATTGTTTGAAAATAATGTATATATTTAGTGATAATTGAAATATTGTATAAAAGATTAAAATTTAATAAATTTGAATTATCTTATTTAAAAAAATATTTTAAAAATTAAATAATTTAAAATAAAAACAATTTACATTCAATGCATATAAATTTCATAAAAATCATAAAGTTTTCTATCCGAACTCAAAGTTAAATATTATATTCTGAATATTGAATGTAGTCATTATACTCTAGACGATTGATGTCAAATTCGTTTTCAAGGTATAATTTGTTTTTTAAATTGAATATTTCTACATCATATAAGAAATATGATAGCAGCGGACATCATTTTCGTGAGAAAAACTTTAGATTTCTAACCATTGACATTATAAAAATCTGTCTAATATATTACATTAACCAGTCACTGTTAGATGCATAACAATTTTACATATTACACTTAGTTTGAGAGGTTTAAAAAATAACAATGTTAAAATTAATTTCCTTTCTTTCCACAAGGTATAACTCACTCCTAACAATTGATGAAAATTTAAGCGACAATTAAAGTGTAGGTGATATGTGGATAAAAAAATATATTATAATAAACAAAATAATATATTATAATAAATAAAATAATATATAATATTACATAAATATAGACCCGACCAAATGTGATGACACAAGCTAATTAGTATACATATACTTAAACATATCCTTAATTTCTATAAAATATATGAATTTTAATTTTGATTCTTAAAATTATTTTACTTTTATCTCTCTAAAATTTAAAATTTCTTTTAAAAAATTACTATATATATATATAGTTCTACTATCATAAACACTAATGTATCTTACTTATGATGATTATTTAATCTTTTATCCAATGCTCAAGTTAGTATAATTATTGAGTATAACATATATTAAAAATAAAAAATAATTATTTTCAATTTTCAAGGACTAAAAACAAAGTTTTTTTTCAGAGATTATTATCAAAATCATTTATTTTAAATTAAAAATATATTTGAATTTTAAAAATTAAGTGAAAACATATTTACTCGGCTTAAATACTGGGTAAGACTAAAGTAAATAGCATACTGAATTAATAAGACAGATAAGTTTTAAACTATCTTCTCTCATGAATAAATAGAAACATTTAATTTAATATCAATCCAGCCTATTTTTTTCTTTAAAATATTACTTTTTTGTCTTTCTATTTTGTAATGAATGTTATATATATATATATATATATAAAATTTAGTAACTCGATCAAAACTATAATTAGATTTGGTTATATTGATAGATTTTTTTAAGAGAAAAAACCTATAATCTGGATTGATCTTTTTCCGTAACAAAAGTAAACTCGAGCTGTGAGAAAACTTATTTATCATTATTTCATAGTGTTCTAACTCATTAAATCAGTCTAGTGATGAGAGTTAGATGAAATCTGTGAAGTTTTAGGTTCAATTCTTATTACTCTCATGGCATATAAAAAGGAAAAATTACGATGACGAGAGTTTTAAGGTACTGATCCGAAACTGAAATAGTTGTTCAAATTTCTTTTGTTTAAAAAGAAGAGTTAAGATCAACATGAAGGTTACATAAAGTGAGTGAAAAATCTGATGACCCAACCAGCTTTGATAAAATAAAAATAATAATATTATTAGTGTAGATATGATGTTGGCAATAGCAGGAGTTGAGTGAGATCCAAGTATGCATGCTCAGTGAATAGCCTCATCTTGGAATCCCCTCTCCCACACATGCATCGATTATGAATTCGAGAACACAGAAATAAATGATGCAGGATCAACCTGGCTAACATAATACATCTCTCTACTATTGAATTAACCACAGTAATCATTGATTTGAATTAGGCCAAAAATTACCTTAATTAAGGTTTTGAAGTGGTAAAATTAAGGAGGATCACCACCAATTGGTTCAAATTAATATACAAGTACTGATGATTGGGCTATACCAACACAAGGAAGATGCCATGAGTTGAAGCAATCATGACATGGGACCAATACATGTCACATCTCTATATATATTATTGATAGTGTATAAGGGTTCTAAGTTTTAAATGAGTTTCAAAAGCTTACATGAATGGTTTTGCGCATCATGCAGAAAAAGAAAGGTCTAAAGACGAAACAAAGTGCTCGTCTTTTTCTTCATATTTCTTGCTTATACGATTAAGAGTTTCCCTTTGTCTCCCTTTTCGACTATATGAAAACCTCACGCCAAGGAAACTCAACTATTTAGAAATTAAATAGCTGGCAACCGAGTATGACCATCCAACAAATACGTAACCAATATCTACCTTAATTTCACCTATCTACTTTATTTTTCTAAAATATATAAAACAAAAAATAACCATTTTTTATGAATTGAAAATTAAGAAACGTTTCTAAAACTAAATCTGGTGTATTTAATATGTTGATCCTTTGGGATCAATATTCTGTCCCTTTATTCGAGTGTTAATTATAAAAACAGTCAATTCCATCAAACTAAAGAAAATCTAGAATGTGTCGGCGTGTGGTATTAACATATTTTGATAGTATAATACGTGGGCAATTAATTTGAACTGTCAAGTTCAACAAACATTTAAAGAAATTGATCAAATATATATGAGAGATCCATTACTGATGATGAGTCGCATCATATATTCCAAAGCCATACTGAAACATAAAATATGAGAATGTTTTAAAATTGGTGGTGGCTCTCCTAATCAATTATTTTATGCGGTGAATGTATTATGAATCTGACATTAAAATCCTCGTTAATCCATTTTGTTCTCCTATGTGTGTATCATGATATATAAAGTTCTCTTAATTGATATAGGTTAAAATCGTTAGAATTTTCCTTTATCAACCATCCAAGGTAAAAGGTAGGTGAAAGGGAGAACAAAATAATATCTACATATAGTAAACTCAATTCTGAAGCTAACTAGCAATATTATGCGACTGCTACAAGGGACAGTAATTAATATAATATAGTTTTGACTGTATAATACAAATGATAGATAACTTGACGTAAAATTATGCTTCCCAATTTCCATATATATATAAACCAAATTTCTCAGAAGTTAAGTCTGACTCAACATGGTGAGGATCACAAGCATACCTTTTGTCTCCCGCAACTTCAGACAGCAAACTCAGATACTCAGTGGCACAGATTAACATGTCTAAGAAAGGTTATAGTCACGAACCACAGTCATCACGTGCAAAATTAATTCTACCAACAATATTGCAATGTTTCCCAAACCAAACTGAAAAACCATCAATGCAATATAAACCAACTTTCCTTCCCTTTTATTGTCCTTTGCTTCATAAAATAATGAAGGGAAAATTGGCATAAGTATATGTCAAGTTGTCATGGTGTCAACATCGGTTGTGTGGGGAAGAAAAACAGTTAATCACAGTAACAAAGAGCAATTAATTTGTAATATGGTAGTAGCTTTAATTGGCTTGGGAAGGTGTAGAAGAAATGAAAGTTTTAACCAGCCATTTATATATCAAGGGGAAATTTTGGGCATATAAATCATATGGATTAAGATAATAAAAAGGGAAGAAAAAAAGAAAGCGTACAGCCGGGTCATAACAACATTCAGTATCAATACTCTCCTTTTCTTGACTTACTTTATTCCACCTTGATGCATCATAAGAGAGAAATAAATGGAATAATTGTTTTTATTAGGCTGCAGATTTAACCAAAATAGGAGATATTATCACTTGAAATTGTGGTGTAAGTGGTGGGATCTCTCTGGTGGATGTACATGGAAGAAGAGGAAGAAGTTTGAGGAATAGAAGGAGGTGGAAGTGGTGGTGGTGGAGGAGGTGGTGGAGGTGGAGCAGCGATTGAAACAGCCCCAGATGAAGGAAGCATCGCAACATGAGAGGAGGGTATCATGTGAGCTTCCCTGAGTTTGTATTTAAGAATTTCAGACCTCACTACATTAAGTTCAGCTTGTAAAGATTGAACTTGCTGTTGCAAAGCAGAAATTGCACCCATGCATCCATACACAGGGTCTCTTAGCCTCACATTAGCCTCATAAACTAGACTATTTGCTGCATCAGCTCTCTGACACTCTGGTACTTCCTGTAACACATTGTAATATCATTAAAATCTACAGTAGTGGAATACATACATATATATATATACATATATGATATAATTAATTAGATGATTAGTTAGGAAGTAGTGTTATTTATGTGAGTGTGTATGTATATATTTACCATGAGCATCTTTGAGACGTTGCTGGCACCAAAAACTTTGTGGACGGAAGCAAACTTTTGAGGCTCATGGGGAGAGAAATATGGAGAAAAGGGACATTCTTGGGCACATCTTCTTCTCAACAACTTACATGCCGCACAAGGGGTGATGGTATTTAGGGTTCCAGGAGGGCCTAACATATGTCTTCTTCCCATCTGAGAAGAAACATCTCCTTCCCTCTTGATCTTCTTCCCTATCTCATCAAATCTCTCCCTACACCAGAAGCATACACTTAGCACACCTCATTTTGCAACTAATAATTAATTATCAAATTTCATTTTTCTTTCAAGGGATATGGCATGCTTATTTGAACTTTGAAGTGAATTTGGAAAATTGAGAACTAAAAATATTGTCGTAGAGCATGAACTATTCTATTGGAAAAATAATATTTTGCATGATTAAAGAAGTTTCAAGCTAGCTGCGGGGAAGCAAAATATTGAAAAGAAACATAGAGAGCACGGTATGAGAAGATAACTATAAGAGTTCAGAGATAGAAAAGAGATTTATGTGTCGTACCTTTCTCTGGACATTCAGGCATGCCCTCTGATTATGAAGTAGGATTCAGCTTAGGAAGAGAATATAGAGAGAGGTGCTGGCTAGAGAGTTCAGAAAGTGAAGAAGAAAGGAAAATAGAGGTAGAAAATGAGTGTGCTTAAAAGGCAAGGTATGCAAAAGGACAAGTCCAGCTATATTTAATTTAAAAGAAAAAACAAACAAGTTATTTTAATTATATGGAGAGAGAAATAAAAAGAAGGATGAGTGAAAGAGTGAAATACATATATATATGGGCGAAGAAGCTTGTTTTGTTTGTTGCTAATGTTTTAAACCACTTTTGGTCTATGAACAAGGATTTCAGGAATTATAGGTTACTTTTAAGAAAGTTGAAGAGCTTATAACTCAGGAAATAAAAAGAATAAAAAAATAGTATCATGGGGAGGAAAGGAGAGAGGAGAATATACTGTTTATGTTGTACAAATGCCAGCTCATTGAGTGCTTGCTCACGTGTGAGTTCTTAAATGTGTTTGACTTTCTTAATCAACTTTCTGATTCAATTACCGCCATGCATGTGGTTCTTGCTTCTTATTGAGGGCAGGTCCACCAAAGTGGCATTCTTTTTAAGCTCACATATATACTTAATATTATCTATAATTTGAGTATGTTTGTGTTAATATCATCTTATTGACTGGGGAAAAAATGACATATATAGATTGTTTACACAAGTGATTAGACATTAAACAAACCTTAAACCAGAGTTGCACTTTCACAATTTAAAATGTTCGTATCTAGTCAAATTCAAAATAGCCCTCATTGAGATCGGAATATGCTATGCAGTTGGTCTTCTTTTGAAGAAAAACTGTATTATTATCATACATTACATCCTATCACCGTGTAGAAACCGCAAGCTGACCCTTAACATGACAGTGCAGTGCGTGTCTATATATATATATATATATATATATATATATATATATATATATATATATATATATATATATATATATATA
>Ga0209700_105756_pt1 | contig 20321 bp, 12 predicted proteins | sample SiratroredBW_FD_187528 | JGI IMG/M metagenome (GOLD analysis project Ga0209700, IMG submission 187528) | Root nodule microbial communities of legume samples collected from California, USA - Siratro red BW (SPAdes) (version 2) | ecosystem: Host-associated > Plants > Roots > Nodule | place: USA...
TCAGGAAGACGATAGGTCAATGTGTGACCTATATGTGTGATATGGTCTATGTGTGGCCGATATGTATTGATGTGGTTCATGTGATATCTTTATGTATGACGTTTGACATGAGTACTTGAAATGAAAAACGGAAAACTTGTATTGAAACTTCATATGCTAGACTTTAAATAAATTCTTATGACTGAGATATTATGTTCTATTTGCATATATTTAGTATTGAAACTTATATGTTAATCTTTTAAGAAATTCTTGTGAATAACTAATATGGTTTGTTCTTTATTTATGTATTGATTATAATATAAAATTTTATTTTCACTAGCTCACCCTTGTTTTTCTTGTTGTTTTGTAAACTGCGATGATTGTACTATGTACATGAGCAGATATAAATGCAGATGCCGGAATATGTAGAAGAGTGTAGACTTTATTTTAGAAATTTGATTCTTTTGTTGGATTCACTGTATGTTAAACAATATATACTTTTGGGATGTTACATCTTCCCTAAAATATTGAACCAATTTTATAAATAGTTATGTATAATATTTGAAATATAAAATCAGTTTTAATAATCTTAAAAAACATTATTACTATTATTACAATAATAATGAATAATAATGATAAATTTATTAAACTTGTAAGTAATAAGATTAACATTATACATATCACTTGACCTACTTTTAATCAAGTAAAATTGTCTTCCCTCATAGCCAAACATATCCCCAGAACCTATTTTTTGATTAAAAATCTTTTTATAACAATAAATTTTTTGATTACATTGACAATGGAGCCATACGGAGCCATACGTTAAAGAGCATTCTTAAAAAAATCTAACTAATATATAATTGTGTAAATACTCAACAATTTTATTATAATTAATTTTATTTTGTTTGAACCACTTATTTTAATTCCTGGACCGCAGACTCTTCAATCAGAGTATCACAGTCCCTGAACTCTGGACAGATGGGAACAAATGTGTTTCATTTACTTTTCTCATGAAAATAAAATCACTCCGTCCATAGTTATCTACCTGCGTCCATGGTTTTCATTTCTGATTTTGACTATTTTAAAATAAATTTAAATATATAAAAGCAATATTTTCAATTATTTTAAATATATAAATAAATGTTAATTCTAATATTATATGTTTAATATTACGTATCTGAAATTTAGAATACATAACTGTTAATAGAATATTAAAATATTTAATAATTAAATTTTAAAATATATTATAAATGAAAGTGATTATAAAAACTAAATTTCCGAAATAAATTATTCTTTTAAAAAATATTTTAAAGTTGATGTATACCTGAAAGAAATGATATTGTCGTACAATATTATAAGTGATATTTATTTATATATTTAAAATACATTTGATTTATTTTATATCTTAGAAAGAAAATGATATTGATGTTATTTTTTCATTTCTTGCTTTTACAATTAATAGAGAAAGTGATTGTATTTTCACTTCATTCCCTTATTAGTTTGTTTCAAAAGATTATTAATAAAAATAAAACTTAAGAAGCATTTATTTGGAAAGAAATAATTAAAAACTTATTGTTTTAACGAGTTGGTTTATGTGTCAGTTTAAATTTGAGTTACTTTATTTTTTTAGAAATTTTTTATTATAACTTTCCTTTCCATTATATACAAAATTTTAACTAATAGTTATTTTTAAAAAGTATAACTTATAAAATACTTAGATGTTTGGTGTTGAAAATATTGAAGTAAATATAATTATTTAGGGTTTAAGGTAAGTGAAAATTAATGCTAATGATCACTTGGACAAGTTGTTTATAGGAAGTTGGTTGTAATAAGTTGCTGAAAATATGTGATAATGCATATCTCATTTACAAAATGCAACCCAATTCAATAATTCAACACAACTATACAATATAATAAAAGTATAATTTAATTATTATCATTATTTAAATAAAGAATAAGCTTTGATATATTACTATACAATATAACAAAAGTATAATTAATTATTATCATTATTTAAATAAAGAATAAGCTTTGATATATTATGATATACAAAGATGAATTCTTCATATTCAACTAAAGCATCATTATAGGAAATAATTTTTTCCTGTGTTCAATACAATCCACGGACAATCTTATTGAGTGATTTATGTAAAAAAAATATTATTTTATTTTATTTTTATTCTTTCCTAATGAAGAGACTAGTTTTTTATAATATAACGTGGTGAATCAAATCAAAGTTTGAATTATTACTAAAGTAAATTTTAGTTTATAATAATTTTCTAAGCCTTCCAAATGGAACCAAGAGCAGAGTGTATTGGCTGCTGAATAGAGATGGTGATGTTTGGTTCTACAATAGTTGGAAATAATTTGTAGAATATTATAAGTTGGAGGTGTGGCATTTTTACCAAGGAAAGTGAAGAGACAAGTAAAAGGCTAAAAAGAGTTAAAACCTAGTAAGCATTCTAAGAAGAGAGCATGTATTAATTATTCCAAGCAGAAGAATAGTGGTTAGTATTAATTTTTTGATAAACTTCTTTTTACCTATTATATATATATATATATATATATATATATATATATATATATATATATGAATTATACTCAAAAGTGAACATTTGCAGGCAGTACACTAAAGGAGATTTCAAGAGAAAACTGAGAATGTTTCATGAGAAGGTGAAAGAAATGTTCATCTTTAGGGCTCTGCCATTGAATGACAAAAAAGACTCGACAACATCATCTTTGGGATCCTACAAAATTGAAGAAATTAATATGAAAAAGGTAACAAAAAAAAATGAATTTTAGAAAAAAAAATGATATCATAAACTTACCATACTGGAAATGTATGCAGACCTATGCTTTTGTTGATTCCAAAACAACATATTGTTGGAATGAAAGTTAGTTTGCAATGAAAAAGAGTTCAAGAATGCAGTTAGAAGGATTTTTTCTAGAATACTATGAATGGTGAGATTTGGTGAAGTTAAAATTATAGATGGATAGATTGATTTTGGAGCATTGATGGGGTAGATTCAATCCAAAACGTTGATTTATGGGGTACCACTTTACTCAAGAATATCTGTCATGTTCAACAAATAAAGTGGGTGAACAATACCTCATGTTTTGTGAAAGTTCATTTTGGAGCGTTGATGGAGCATATTCAATCTGGGCCATTGCTTTTTGCTGACACTCTGCTAAAGAATCTCTGCAATATTCTGACAATCATGTGGCTGAACAGTGCCTCGTGGTTTGTGAGGTTCATTTTGGAGTGTTGATGGGGCATATTCAATCCGGGCCATTGCTTTTGGCCTGACACTCTGCTCAAGAATCTCTGCAATATTTAGACAATCATGTGGATGAACAGTGCCTTGTGTTTTGAGAAAGTTCATTTTGGAGCGTTGATGGGACAGATTCAATTTAGGCCATTGCTTTTTGCTGACACTCTGCTAAGGAATCTCTGCAATATGAAGACAATCATGTGGGTGAACAGTACCTCGTGGTTTGTGAAGTTCATTTTGGAGCGTTGATGAGACAGATTCAATCTGGGCCATTGCTTTTAGCCTGACACTCTACTCAAGAATCTCTGCAATATTCAGACAATCATGTGGGTGAACAGTGCCTCGTGGTTTGTGAGGTTCATTTTGGAGCGTTGATGGGGCAGCTTCAATCTGGGCCATTACTTTTTGTTGATACTATGCTAAAGAATCTCTGCAATATGAAGACAATCATGTGGGTGAATAGTGCCTCGTGGTTTGTGAGGTTCATTTTGGAACGTTGATGGGGCAGATTCAATCTGAGCCATTGCTTTTTGCTGATACTCTACTAAAGAATCTCTACAATATAAAGACATTTTTGTTATTACAGATATTTTTTTAACAAACTTAAAATACAAAATTTAATTCTAATGCCAATATTATAATTTATTATAATTTTTCTTCCGTTTTTAAATTTTAATATAAAATATAATTACAAAATTATTGTAATTCATTCTCATTATAATTAATTACTTCAAAATATCTATAAATAGTTTTTTTCCTCTTTATATGTTTATTATCACAATTTTATTTTCATATAAATTTAATCAAAGTAAATGATTTTTTAATTACATATTTTTTAATTTATCTCCTTCTCTTATATAAATTAAAAATAAATCCTCCCAAATTTTAATTGTATTTTTAATCAAGTTTTTTCTGAAAAGAAAATATTTTTACTTATTTTCAAATCTATAAATTACACTACTTACATTTTTATTTAACATTTTCAACTTCATTTTCCAAAATCATTTCAAGTTTTTAATTTACCATCATTAATAAACATCCACAAAATTTAATATTTTCTTTTATCTTTAAATCAAATTACATTTAACTTAGATAGTTTAATTCTTTTCTCTCTCACAAATTACATTTAATTAAATTTTTCAAAATATCTATAAATAAACTTTTTCATATAAATTTAATGAAAATAAATGATTTTTTTCTTACATACTTTTTTATTTATCTCCTTCTCTCATATAAATTAAAAATAAATAATAAATCCTTCCAAATTTTTATTGTATTTTCATTCATGTTTTAACTAAAAAAAATTACCTATTTTTAAATCTATAAATTACACTACCTATTTTTTTTTTCTTAACATTTCAAACTTCATTTCAAATTTTTAATTTATCAATAAGGATAACCATTCACAAAATTTTAATATTTTTATTATCTTTAAATTAAATTAAATATTTAGATAGTTTAATTTTTTATCTCACAACTAATTTTAAATTTATCCTTACCATTTTTAATTAATTTTTTTAAAACATTATTTATATAGTCAAAATTTGATTTTAAAAAATTAATTTCTCATATTTTACAATAAATATTTATAATATTTTTATATATTTTCATATTTTTTAAAATAAAAAAGTCACACATAAATTAAAAAATTTTATACTTTAAAACAAAAAAAAATTATAAAACTTAAAAAAATAAAAAACTTAAAAAAATAAAAAAATCTTTTCAGAATTCGGTTATCAGAAATAGAATTCTAACTGAATATAAACTTCAAAATTGCAAAATTTAAATTGACAATTCTACTCTCCGAAAATAGAATTTTGACATTCTATTTTTCGAAAATAGAATTCTGGCCATACACAATAAATAATAATATTAGTTTGAGAAATAAAGTTGAATGAGTATTATATGAAAAGAATAATTTTTTAAAAAGGTATTATTGCAGTAAAAATTTCACCTATAGGCTGGGGGGGCATTTCCTATGTGAGGCAAGACAACAAAATTAATAACTTATGTAGAGTAGGCCAACCCAATCCACAGTTTTCGGACCAAATGCGAAGCAGCCTAGCCCATACTGTTACCCCTAATTTATTTTTATACAATTTTATAGCTGACATTTATTTATATATTTGAAATAATGCTTGAAAACTTGTGACACATTTGAATCAAGATAGCCAAAATGGTAATTGAAACTATGGCCCCAGTATAATAATAGAAATGCATAATAAAATGTTTTCAACAATTTGATTGGTTTTTAAGACATGAGAAATAGGTAAAGCACATTCTTTCATTTAAGATTTGTGCTTTCATTAGTTGGAAATAGTAACCCAAAGAAAAGAAATTGATTGAAACTAAAGTGCTGTATAACCAAATTCCTTGTACAAAACATTTTTTTTTGGAAATGTACACTGTAAAAATATAAGATAAGGAAGGTCAACATCATTAAATACGTGACTTTCAACAAGTTTAATGATCTGATTTGCAGAAATAACACATTGAAACGCAACATGTGGCCGTCCTAATTTAAATAATTTTCTATTCTCAATATATTTCTCAGTCCTAGCTTTTTATGATTTATGTTTTTTATTTTTTTTTCAATTTTTAGTTAATGATTTGATTTGAATAACACATTGAAAACTCAACATTTGGCCGTCCCTATTTAAATGATTTTATATTCTCAATGTATTTCTCGGTCCTAACTTTTATTATTTATGTTTTTTTCTCTCTCTATATATATTTTTTAATTTTAGTTTTAATTTTTAATTATGAAACATTTTTTGGTTTAGGCTGAAGTTTGTATATACGTATAACTTGCAATGTGCTGATGCAGATTTGATATATTGAGGTATTAGAGAATGTGGTTACAATATCTCATTATTATTTCTTCTGGGATGGTGGATCAGCTTCTTCCGGCGCTTGAACTGCAGAGAGTGCTGCGAGGTAAGGAACTTCAGAGAGGAAGAGAGTGTCACATGTTCATGGAGATAGAAGTGAACATGTTCGAAGATTTTTTTTCTAATTTTAATTTTTATTGTTTTGATAAGGCTCATGAGAAAAAGTTGAATTTCTTTTAAAAAAAATATTTAAAAGGAATTAAGAATTTTAAACTATATAAAAGTGTTTACCTCACTAATTTTTATCATATTAGTGCAATTCATCGCCATTTCTATTAAAATAACTACGGAACTATTTTTGTTAACTCCTCAAGCAATAACTTGTTTTGATACATTTCTAATATATGAGTATGGTAGAAAAGAAATAATAGTAACAGATTATATCTACAACCAAACTAAGTTAGTTTATTTTATCTATATGAGACTAAATCAAACCATGTTGGTGAATATTTACATAAATGAGATTTGTGCAAAACAAAAAAAAGTTAAACGACCACATATATTAAACATAATCACCCATGTTCTCAGTTACATAATTAAGTACATGTGAAATGTAGACATATTTATTATCTCTACAAAACTTTTGCTATATGAAGGTGTCAGGATATCAAAATTCTAAGGTATCTTTGTAGACTCTTTTGTTGTCAGTTGTTTGTTTTGTTGTCACTTTCTCACTCACAGTTTTGTACGCACTATAGTGCAGCAGTGTCAACTCTTTCATCTTTTGGGGTACCTTGTTTGTATATAAGGCAAGTTCAAAACTTGTATAGGCAAAGATACATGGATCAGATGAAGCCTTTAATGATGCTAATGATCTTGTTTAAACATGTACAATTTGTTTGTAATAAGTGTAGTCCTATGATGTTGTTGAAAATCTGTGATATTGCATGCTTTGCATGATGGACATTTCAATTACAAAATGCAACACAATTAAAAAAATATAATAAAAACATAATTTAATTATTATTATTATTATTATTATTATTATTATTATTATTATTATTATTATTTAAATAAAGAATATGCTTTGATATATTATGATATACATAGATGAATTCTTCATATTCAACTACAACATCATCGTAGGAAATAATTTTTTCTTGTGTACAAGACAATGCGGACAATCTTGTTAAACGTAAAAAGTTATTATTTTATTTTATTTATATTCTCACTTCTCAACTGGAGAGATTAGTTCTTTACAATACAATGTGTGAATCAAATCAAAGTTTGAATTATCACTAATTAGTTTATAACAATGTCCGACCATCACTCCAATAATATTATTTTCATAAAAATAAATAAAAGGAAAAAAAGTAAAGATATAGATTAACAAAGAAAATTGCTTATTAAAATTTAGTAAATTTTTTTTGAATTAAAGTTTCTACTTTTAATTCCTTAATAATAAATATACGGATAATTATTTAAAAATATTTAGAGAGAAGTTAACATGTGTATAAATTGATAATATGTTGCAAATTTAAAAAATCTTGTGTGAAAAGTTGTTCTAGACAAAAGCTATATTTTGATTAACTTTATTTTGTTTGAACCACTATTTTCAATTACCGAACTGCAAACATTTTCTCCCAATAAAAGTATCATAGTCCTAGATTGATTTGAAAATATGTGATTAACTTTATTTTGTTTGGACTACTATTTTCAATTACGAAGTGCAAATATTTTTCCCCAATGAAAGTATCATAGTCCTAGACTAATTTGAAAATATGTGATTAACTTTATTTTGTTTGGACCACTATTTTTAATTATTGAACTGTAAACATTTTTTCCCAATAAAAATATCATAGTCCTGAACTAATTTGGAAATATGTGATTAAATTTATTTTATTTGGATCACTATTTTCAATTACTGAACTCCAAACATTTTCTCTCAATGAAAATATCATAGTCCTGAACTGATTTGAAAATATGTGATTAATTTTATTTTGTTTGGACCACTATTTTCAATTACTGAACTGCAAACATTTTCCTCCAATGAAAGTATCATAGTCCTGGACTGATTTGAAAATATGTGATTCATTTAGTTTTGACATTTTAAGGTCCAATCGAAAATAAAAAACCACGCGCCCATAGTTTTCAATTATAATTTTGATTATTTTAAAATAAATTTAAATATATTTAAAAAAATATTTTTAATTATTTTAAATATATAAATAAATATCAATTCTAATTTTGTATGATTACGTTTATGAAACCTAGAATACATAATTGTTAATATAGTATTAAAATATTTGATAATTAGATTTTGAAATATGTTATTAATGAAGATGATTATAAAACTAAATTTTTAAAATAAAATCATTTTTTGCATTAAAATATTTTAAAGTTAATTTATACCTGAAAGAAAATGATATTGCTGTTGATTTTTTTCATTTCTTGTTTTTACAATTAATAGAGAAAGTGATTGTATTTTCACTTCATTTCCTTATTACTTTTTTTATTATAATTTTTTTTCAATTATATACAAAGTTTTAAATGATAGTTATTTATGAAAAAATATAACTTGTGATACATTCAAGTGTTAGTTATTAAAGATGTTACATTTTGAGATACATATAATTATTTTTTTTTTCTCTTGGATGAATGAGCACTTTTGTACTCACATTTTTGTATCCACAGCTGTAGCATCTCTTTTGATTTTTGGGTACCTTGTTTGTATGTAAGATAAGTTAAAAGCTTGTATAGCCCTATGATACTAGGACATGAACATTGCTCCTAATGATCACTTAAACAAGTTGTTTGTAATAAATGTAGTCTTCTGATATTGCTGAAAATATGTAATAATGAACTGTTCTACAGGAATATTTTAATTTATAAAATGCAACCTAATTCAATAATCCAACACAACTATAAAATATAATTTAATTATTATCATTATTTAAATAAATAATAAGCTTTGATATATTATGATATACATATATGAATTTTTCATATTTAACTAAAATATCATAATAGGAAATAATTTGTTCTCATACAATAAGTTGAGTAGCCGATATAAAAAAGATTATTATTTTATTTTATTCTTATTCTTACTTTTTAATTGAAGAAGCTAATTTTTTATTTTATAATATAACGTGTGAAATTAAGTAATAATTTTTTATTCTAATAATTTTTTATTAGAAAGTTGCTTACTAGAATTTAGTAAGTTGTTTTTGAAATTAAGGAAAGTTTCTACTCTTAATAATAAATATTTCACAAAATACTATATTTAAATACTAAAATTTTAACAATCTTATTCATTAGAATATTGAACTAATTTTATAAATACTTATGTATAATATTTGACATATAAAATCAGTTTTAACAATCTTAAAAAGCATTATTACTATTATTATAATATTAATGATAAATTTATAAAAGATTAACATTATACATTGACCTACTTTTTAATCAAGTAAAACTGTCTTTCCTCATAGCGAAACATATCCCAGAGCCCATGATAAGGCAATACTTAAAAACTTTTTTATAACAATAATCTTTTTAATTACATTGACAATGGAGCCATACATTAAAGAGCATTCTTAAAAAGTCTAACTAATATATAATTGTGTATATACTCAATAATTTTATTATAAATAACTTTATTTTGTTTGAACCATTTATTTTAATTACTGAACTGCAGACTCTGTTGGAATAGAGTATCACAGTCCCTGAACTCTGGACTGACGGGACAAATGCGTTTCATTTACTTCTCATATGAAAATAAAACCACTGCGCCCTTACCCTTAGTTATATACTCTTTGTTCATGGTTTTCGGATTTTGATTATTTTAAAATAAATTTAAATATATAAAAACAATATTTTCAATTATTTTAAATATATAAATAAATGTTAATTCTAATATTATATGATTACATATTACGTATCTGAAATTTAGAATAGATAACTGTTAATAGAATATTAAAATATTTAATAATTAAATTTTAAAATATATTATAAATGAAGGTGATTATAAAAGCTAAATTTCTAAAAAAATTATTTTTTTATTAAAAATATTTTAAAGTTGATTTATACATGAAAGAAATCATATTGCCGTACAATATTATAAGTGATATTTATTTATATATTTAAAATACATTTGAATTTATTTTATATCTGAAAGAAAATGATATTGCTGATGATGTTTTCATTTCTTGTTTTTCCAATTAACAGATAAAGTGATTGTATTTTCACTTCATTTCCTTATTAGTTTGTTTTAAAAAATCATTAATAAAAATAAAACTTAAGAAGTATTTATTTGGAAAGAAATAATTAAAAACTTATTATTTTAACGACTGAGGTGGTTTATAGTGTCAGTTTAAATTTGAGTTACTTTATTCTTTAAGAAATTTTTTATTATAACTTTCCTTTCAATTATATACAAAATTTTAACTAAAAGTTATTTTTAAAAAGTATAACTTATAAAATATTTAGATGTTTGTTGTTGAAAATATTGAATTTTAAGGTAAATATAATTATTTAGGGTTTAAGGTAAGTGAAAATATTGAAAATATTGAATTTTAAGGTAAATATAATTATTTAGAGTTTAAGGTAAGTGAAAATTAATGCTAATATTTAGATGTTTGTTGTTGAAAACATTGAAGTTTAAGGTAGATATAATTATTTAGGGTTTAAGGTAAGTGAAAATTAATGCTAATGATCACTTGACAAATTGTTTATAGGACAATTTGGTTGTAATAAGTTGCTGAAAATATGTGATAATGCACCTGTCTGCCTGAACATTTCATTTACAAAACACAACCAATTAAATAATCCACCACAACTATAAAATATAATAAAAGTATAATTTGATTATTATCATTATTAAAATAAAGAATAAGCTTTAATATATTATGATATACAAAGATGAATTCTTCATATCCAACTAAAGCATTATTATAGGAAATAATTTTTCCCTGTGTTCACAAGAATGCACGGACAATGATCTATATAAAAAAAAATATTATCTTATTTTATTTTTATTCTTTTCTAACGAAGAGACTAGTTTTTTGTAATATAACGTGGAAAATCAAATCAAAGTTTGAATTATTACTAAAACAAATTTTAATTTATAATAATGTTGAACCATCTCTTCAACAACAAGAAAAGCACACAAAAAAATATTAATGAAAAAGAAAACATAAAAATACATATTAAAAAAAAAGTTGCTTATTAAATTTAGTAAATTATTTTTCAATTAAACACAAATATTCTACGGATAATTATTGAAATTTTTCATTATACAAATATTTGAAGGAGTTAACATATGTATAAATTGATAATATGCTTCAAATTTAAAAAAACCTGTGTGAAAAGTTATTCCAATCAAATGGTACAATAAAAAAATGTAACAATCCAAAAATTCTATAGCATTTGTAATCAAACTCTTATAAATAAACAAAGTATTAACATACATTTAAAGTTCAAAATACTACATAGAGTGTTCAGATACATCAAACTTATGTACAACTATCCACATGACAAAAAGAAAGACCATTTCAAGGTCATAAAGTCTTTAACTACATCAAAGCATATATACAAGACAAAAGGCAAATCAACTTAAGGTCATGTCATCTTTAAGGTACTTCAAAACCTGCATCTGCACCTGCTCATGTACATAGTATAATCATCGCAGTTCACAACACAATAAGACAAGCAAGGGTAAGCTAACGAAATAATGTTTTTAGCCTATAAGAGTGAACAAAATTGAAGTGATTAGATTTACAAATTCAAATATCAATTCTCAAGTTGAATACAACTAAGTTTAACATTCAATTGCAAACTTTCATACTTTATTCCAAATTCATTGACCTCATAATGATTTATCTGCAATCACCGTACCTTGATTTCCTTTCAATCCCCAGTACTTTGATTTCATTTCAATCAAAATGATTGCAAATGAATTCATCATTCAGTCATAACAACAATCATATTCAATCATTTTGAAACTTATAGGTGCATGTGTAACCATGGTACTTTGGTTTCCTTTCAACCCTCAGTACACTAGTTTCATTTCAACCAAAATGATTACATACGAGCCTATAACTCAATCATCACATATACTGTACCAATTTAATCATACTGAAGCATGTAGATGTATGTAACCATGGTACCTTGGTTTCATTTCAACCACTAGTACATTGGTTTCATTTCAACCATAATGATTACATACAAGTCTATAAATCAGTCATCACACATAACATATCAATTCCATCAACCAACAATCAAAATGTTCTCACATGTTTCTATCTAACATTGTTACTTAAAAAAATTCAATCAAACATACCAAATCAGAATAAATAACCGAACTCAATCAGTGCTTAAGAACCAGTCAAACTTGCAAGAAAGACTTGAGCACTGATAATCATATATTCTAGTCTTTTATTCTAGAGTTCTATTTGAAAGTAAATAACCAAAATAAGTTAGTAGCTTCCTTTATCTCAGACAACGATCCCCTATTAATTTCTCCGATCAGGCAATAATACCAGTCCAACTTTAGGGATTTAGAACAAATTTTCTAAATAACACCAACTTTTAGTATAACCTTAATCAAGTTGAGAGGAACACTTTTCTCAAATGTTCCCATCAATATTGATGACAAAAACTTAACGAAAAATAGAGAACAAGGGATCTTTAGAGCAAATATGAACTTACTCTGTTAGAAATTTTAATCGGTTTGAAATGACCTTAAGATCCTCAACTACTGCGGGACTTGATCAAATTCTGAAATAGATGGAATATGAAGGGTGAAAATCAAGAGAGAAGGGAGAGAGATGTGGAGAATGACAAGAGAGAGAAAGTGAAAAGGGTGTCTTTGTTGATTCTTATCTTTTACGGGGGTAGGGGGTTGTTTTCCCTTTTCCTTTTTTACTTATCCTCTCATGTGGGGGTTACATTATCCCCAACTACAAAAATTTTCGTCCTCGAAAATTTAACTTACCAAGTAAAAGATTAGGATACGCTGTTCGAATATCTTCTTCTATTTCCCAAGTGGAATCACTAGAAGTGAGATCTCACAGGACTTTGACTATAAGTACATCTTTTCCACGTAGTTGTTTCATCTGAGAATCCAAGATCTTGATTGCATCACTTCAAAGGAAAGATTCTCCTTCACTTGCACTGAATCTGATTTTAGAATGTGACTTGGATCAGGTACCTATTTCCTTAGCTGAGAGACATGGAAAATGTTGTGAATATTGGCTAAGGGAGGAGGCAAAACAAGTTCATACGCAACAAGACCTATCCTTCTAAGGATCTGGTAAGGCCCTACAAAATTCAGAGTCAATTTCTTTGATCTAATTGCTCTTCCTACACCAGTAAATGGTGTAACTCTAAGAAAGACATGATCGCCTGCAAAAAATTCTAAATGTCTTCTTCTTTGATCTGCATAAGATTTTTGCCTGCTCAAAGAAGTTTTTAATCTTTCTTAAATATTCTTAACCTTTTCATTGGTTTGTTGTATCAATTCTGGTCCAATCAACACAGTCTCACCATCTTGAAACCAGCATAGAGGTGTCCTACACTTTCTACCATACAATGCTTCAAAAGGAGCCATTTCAATGCTTGCTTGGTGGCTGTTATTGTAGGTGAACTCCACTAGAGGCAGAATCTCATCCCAACTATGCAAATGATCTAACACACAAGTCCTGAGCAAATCCTTTAAGGACTGGATAGTTCTCTCTGATTGTCCGTCAGACTGAGAATGGTATGCTGAACTGAGCCTGAGTTTGGTCCCTAAAGCTTCTTGAAGTGTTTGCCAGAATCTAGAGGTGAATCTGGGATTTCTGTCTGATATTATATTGGAAGGGACACCATGTAATCTAACTATCTCACTTATATAAATCTGCGCCAACTTCTGCATAGATATTCTCAAATCGATCGGTAAAAAGTATGTAGTGTTTGTCAACCTGTCTACAATTACCCATATAGAATCGTGCTTCCTCAAAGTACGGGGTAAGTGGGTCACAAAATCCATAGAGATACTATCCCACTTCCACACTGGGATGTCCAATTGAGTTAGCATGCCTCTAGGTCGTTGATGTTCAACTTTTGATTTTTAACAAGTAAGACAAGTAGCAACAAACTTTGGCTACATCACTTTTCATACCAGGCCACCAATAAGACTTCTTGAGATCTTGATACATTTTGGTCATACCTGGATGTAAACTGAGTTTGCTTTTGTGATCTTCAGATAAAATTATTTGTTTTAACTCTTAGTCTTCTGGTATACATATTCTCTTTTGAAACCTCAAAATATCATCTGCTCCTAAAGAGAAATCTTTAGCTTGTGCCCAAAAGACTCAAGATGTTCTTCAATTTCAGTTCCTCCAATTGCTTGTCTTTTACTCTCTTTAAAAACTTATTAGTTATAACAAGCGCATTACAACTAATGAAATTTGAAGATATAGAAACCTCCAAATTCAAATTCCTGAAATCTTCAATTAATTCTTGCTCTTTTATCGTGAGTGATGACGTTTGTATTCTCTTACGACTTAAAGCATCAACAACAACATTTGCTTTCCCAGGATGATACATAAGTTGGAAATCATAGTCCTTTAAGAACTCCATCCATCTCCTCTGCCGCATATTAAGCTCTTTTTGATCAAATAAATATCTCAAGCTTTTATGATCATTGAATACTTTAAAACTAGCTCCATAAAGATAATGCCTCCAGATTTTTAGGGCAAAAACAACCTCTGCCAGTTCGAAGTCATGAGTTGGATAATTCCTTTCATGCACCATAAGCAACAACCTTCTTATTTTGCATCAACACAGCACCCAATCCCAGATAGGAAGCATCACAGAAAATATCGAAAGGCTGATTTATATCAGGGATTGTCAAAACAGGGGCATTAGTTAACCTTCTCTTCAACTCTTCAAAACTCTTCTCACATTGCTCTGTCCATGTAAAAGGGTGATCCTTTCTGGTCAGTTGAGTCAAATGAGCAACTATCTTAGAAAAGCCTTCTATAAACCTCCTATAATATCCTGCTAGTCCCACAAAGCTTCTAATTTCTGTAACAGTTTTAGGATGTTCCCATTGAAGTACAACCTTTACTTTAGAAGGATCTACTGAGATTCCTTAAGCAGAGATAACATGTCCTAAAAATTGTATTTCAAACATCCAGAACTCACATTTTGAAAGTTTAGCATACAATTGCTTTTATCTCAAAATGTTTAGAACAATTTTGAGATGCTCTGCATGTTCTTCTATTGAATGAGAATATATCAGGATATCGTCTATGAATACCACCACAAACTTATCAAGAAAAGGCCTGAAGATTCGATTCATATAATCCATGAAGATAGCAGGAGCATTGGTCACTCCAAAAGGCATAACCAAGAATTCGTAATGGTCGACAACATTCGTTGGTTCACTACACGGCCATCCGAAGGTGTGGCTGACAACTCCCACTACTTGAAATTCTTAGTAGTCTAGAGACTACAAGAGTTTGGAAGACTACAAGAGTCTAGAGGACTAATGTGCTATACGACCATCAGAGAGCATGACCGACAACATTTGTTATATGGCCACCAAAGAGTAGGACCGAAATCACCACTTATGAAGCTCTTTGTAGTTCAACAACTACTCAAGCTTGGGAGGCTTGTGTACTATACAACCACCAAGGAGCATGGCCGACAACATTCACTCACAAAGCTCATTGCAGAAAGTGCACAGGCCGACAAGTGCCCAGACCCACAAGTACCCAGGTCGACAAGTACCTAGCCAACACCAACAAACCAACATATCCACTTTCCTTGCATTGGGAACGGGTGTCTCACACCTGACAAAGAAACAAATCCTAATAAACGACACTCCCATCATCTGAAAAAGAAGAGGCTGCACATCTTTCTTATGACACATAGTGCAGAACAACAATCATACTTTATGTAGAAGAGACTGCACATATTTCCTCTGACACATAGTGCAGAGCAACTATCATATCTCTAACAAAAGAAGCTATACATCTTCCTCGTAACATAAGGCAAATGAAGAGTCACCGGGTATGATAGTATAAATAGTGAACAGTGAGTAAAATTGGGGGCACATTTTTAATCAACTCCAATTCACATTATAAACCTATGATAATTAAATACTGACTTGAGCATCAGAGTGCCTTCTGCAGGTACCTCCCCTATTGTTTCAATCATCGAAAAACGAGGATCAACGAATGAGCTGACCAGTTAACATCTTGAAGTGTTGTTCTCAACCTCAAGGCTCCACAAGAACAAATATTGTTCCCAGCGGCTCTGTAAGAACAATTGACATCTACCATGAGGCCGAGAGGTACACAGACAGAGACTTCTACGAAGTCAACGAGGAGCAGACTACAAGACCAAAGGCAGAAGGACATCACCATGGCGAGCGACCCTATAACTATACTTGCTGCCTTACAACATGAGATGGTCGAGTTTTATGGCCGAATACAGTGGCTGAGCTCTATGGCCGAGTATAGAGGCTGAGCTTTATGGCCTAGTATAGTAGTTGATGGCCGAGTACAATGGTCGAGTTCAATGATACCAACCTCCATGGCTGAGTACAGTGGCTAAATTCAATGAGACTAACCTCTATGGCCAAGTACAGTGGCCGAGTATAGTAGCCGAGTTCTGTGGCCGAGTATAGTGTCTAAGTTCTATGGCCGAGTAAAATGATCGAATTCAAGAATACCAACCTCTATGGTTGAGTATAGTGGCCGAGTACAATGACTGAATTCAAGAATACCAACCTTTATGGCTGAGTACAGTGGCCGAGTTCTATAGCTGAGTACAATGGTCGAGTTCAAGCATACCAACCTCTATGGTCGAGTACGGTGGCTGAGTTCTATGGCCGAGTACAATGATCAAGTTCAAGAGTACCGAGCTCCATGGTGAAGCTCTCCCGAGGCCGAACTACACAAGGCCAACCTCCATGGCTGAGCTATATGGCTGAGTACAGTGGTCAAGTTCATGTGGCTGAGCTCTATGGCCGAGTACGACGATCGAGTTTAAGAATACCAACTTCTATAGCCGAGTACAGTAGCCAAATTCAAGAATACCAACCTCTATGGCTGAGTATTGTGGCCGAGTTCTATGGTCGAGTTCAAGCATACCAACCTCTATGGCCGAGTACAGTGACCGAGTACAGTAGTCGAGTTCTATGGCCGAGTACAATGACCGAATTTAGAAATGCTAAGCTCTAAGAAGCCGAATTCCGTGGCCGAGCTCCGTGTTGATCCGCAGAGGACGACATCCATTACTAAGCTCCAGAATGTCGAGCTCTATGAAGCCTAGCTGCATGGCCAATCTCTCGAGGCTGATATCCGTGCTGATCCGTAAAGGACAACATCCATTACTAAGCTCCAGAATGTCGAGCTCTATGAAGCCTAGTTCCATGGCCGATCTCTGAGGCCGAGATTCATGCTAATCCGTAGAGGACAACCTCCATTACTAAGCTCCAGAATGTCGAACTCTATGAAGCCTAGGTCCATGGCCGATCTCTCGAGGCCGAGATCCGTGTTGATCCGTAGAGGACAACCTCCATGACTAAGCTCTAGAATGCCGCGCTCCAAGGTCGAGCTCCAAAGTGCCGAGCTCTGTGCTGATCCGTCAAGGATGATTCCCATGAATCGCTGCATGGATCAATTCTACAAACTTCTTAAAGATAAGAATTATAGATTTTTGTTGTTGCATATTATTTTAATTGAATTTTATTCAAATTCTTCTAAGGAAAATATTTCAATACCTTACCTCATTTTAGTGAAATATGCCTTATCTTGGTTTAGTAGTTGACATGTACAATCTTGTCACTAATATGTTCAAAATAACATTTGTTCTTCAAAATTTTCTGTAGTATCTTCCTAGTTTAGTCTTCAGATGGGACCGATATGCATCACACACATCTCTGTTACCTGTTGAAACTAATGAGCTCAAGCCACATCTCCTCCTCCAAAGGTCTAGTTCAAGAAGGTCGAGCACAACCTTGGTCTTTGCTTCACAAACTCAATCAAAAGCAATTGGTATCAAGGCCGAGAAACACCTCGGCCGCTACTTTAAAAACCCAATCAAAAGTGATTGGTACCAAGGTCGTGAAACACCTCGGTCTCCACTTCAAAACCAATCAAAAGCGATTGGTACCAAGGCCGAGAAACACTCCGGCCTCCACTTCAAAACCCAATCAAAAGTGATTGGTATCAAGGTCGAGAAATATCTCGGCCTCCACTCAAAACCCAATCAAAAGTGATTGGTACCAAGGTCGAGAAACACCTCGGTCTCCACTCAAAACCCAATAAAAAATTATTAGTACAAAGGCTAAGAACGACCTCGACCCTCACTCACAAGTTGACAATCGCTCAGGCCGACATGTTGAGGTATAGGGACTTCGTAGGTCACCAGTCGCTCAAGCCGACATGTTGTCAGCCAACAAGGTATGGGGACTTCACATGTTGCCAGTCGCTCAGGCTGACATGTTGTCAGCCAACAAGGTATGAAGACTTCGCAGGTTGCCAGTCCTCGGGCCGACATGTTGTCAGCCAACAATATATGGGGATTTCGTAGGTCGTTAGTCGCTTAGGCTGACATGTTGTTAGCCAATAAGGTATGGAGCCTTCACAGGTTGTCAGTCCTCAAGCCAACATGTTATCAGCCAACAAGGTATCGGGACTCCGCAGATTGCCAATCGCTTAGGCCGACATGTTGTCAGCCAACAAGGTATATGGACTTCGCAAGTTGTCAGTCGCTCAGGCTGACATGTTGCCAACCAACAAGGTATGGGGACTTCGCAGGTTGCTAGTCCTCAGGCAGACATGTTGTCAGCCAACAAGGTATGGGGACTTCGCAGGTTGCTAGTCCTCAGGCTGACATGTTATCAGCCAACAAGGTATGGGGACTTCGCAGGTTGCCAGTCGCTTAGGCTGACATGTTGTCAACCAACAAGGTATGGGGATTTCGTAGGTTGCCAGTCCTCAGGCCAACATGTTGTCAGCCAACAAGGTATAGGGACTCCACAAGTTGCCAATAGCTCAGGCCGACATATTGTCAGCCAACAAGGTATACAGGCTCCACCAATTGACAGTTACCCATACCAACATGTTATCAGCCATAGTGAACTACACGACCAATCTAGGACACAGGCTCTGCCGCTTTCCAGTTATCCAAGCCGACATGTTATCAGCCATACCCACGTGCCGCATATTATGTGTATCACACAGGCCGATATGTCATCAGCCATTCCCACACATCAGTTTCTCTACCATCGCACACATTGGGACTAATGCGAGCAACAAAGATTGACCAATTCTTGGCCTTATGCCACTTAAAACTCTTAGTAGTCTAACAACTACTCTAGCTTGGGAGGCTAGTGTACTATACGACCATTCGAGAACATAGCGACTGACAATCACTCATGAAAACTTTTGTAGTCTAACGACTACTCAAGCTTGGGAGACTAGTGTACTATACGACCATCAGAGAGCATGACCGACAACATTCGCTGGTGCACTACACGACCATCCGAAGCTGTGGCCGATAACTCCACTCCTTGAAACTCGTAGTAGTCTAAAGACTGCAAGAGTCTGGGAGACTAGTGTATTATACGGCCATCGGAGAGCTTGGCCGACAACATTCGTTGGTGCACTACACGACCATCCGAAGGTGTGGCTGACAACTCTCACTCCTTGAAACTCTTGGTAGTCTAAAGACTACAAGAGTCTGGGAGACTAGTGTGCTATACGACCATCAAAGAGCATGGCCGACAACATTCGTTGGTGCACTACACGTTCGACCGACAACTCCCACTCCTTAAAACTCTTAGTAGTCTAAAGACTACAAGAGTCTGGAAGACTAGTGTGCTATACGACCATCAGAGAACATTGTCAACACCCAATTTCGTCCGGGTAAAATAAAATTTTCAATAAATAATAGCAAGTAAAAAATAATAATAAAGTAAAATATATAGGTAGGTGTTAAGAGAATAAAAACAGAAAAAATGGAAAAAGATTTGTTTAAATAAAATATATAAAAAAAAAAATAAAAAAATAAATAAAAAATAAATAAATAAAAAATAAAAAAAATAAAATAATAAAAAAAGGAAGGGAGACATTAAAAGATGTCTCCCCCACTATCCTATTTTTAAGGAACCCACTAACCCACTAACCTACTAACCCACTAACCCACTAACCCACTAACCCACTAACCCACTAACCCACTA
>Ga0209700_105758_pt1 | contig 20318 bp, 20 predicted proteins | sample SiratroredBW_FD_187528 | JGI IMG/M metagenome (GOLD analysis project Ga0209700, IMG submission 187528) | Root nodule microbial communities of legume samples collected from California, USA - Siratro red BW (SPAdes) (version 2) | ecosystem: Host-associated > Plants > Roots > Nodule | place: USA...
TTTTTTTTTTTTTTTTTTTTTTTTTAAATTTCAATTAGCTTATGTTCATAAGCAACCGAAAGAGGAAATCGCGCTGCTTTGTCATGACACTTTTTTGTGTCACTCCTCGGTCGTCGTCGTAAACCAAAGCCACCATGGCTTTGAAGTCTCACTGTAGGACTGTAACCTTCTACCTCGAACCTTCTAGAACCCCTTCTCCGCACAATTCCTCATTTCTCTACCCTTCCCGTGCCAAACGCCACCGTTTCGTCTATTGCTCTCTGCACGGCCAGAGCCCGCGCCACACTTCTTCGCCAGTTACATCCAGTTCGTCTCACGGGTCCAACAGGCCCGTTATTATAGACTCAAATTCGGATCCCACGCCGGAGAATGGAAATACCCGTTCGGGTAAAAACCCGAACCGTTTGAGCGAAACCCGGAGTTGCAACTCTGTGTTCGGATTCCGAAAGCGGTATCTGTGGCGGAGGATTCTGTTCCCATCGAGGAAAGTGAGAAACATCATTTTGCTGAATGTCATCACTTTTATTTACGGTAACCTTCCTTTGTTTCCTTCTCTTACCTAATTCCTATGAGGTTGACGAAAATTAACTAGGAAAGTTTGTTGTAGCTGAAGATGTTGTATCTTTGAATGGTTAATGCTGTTACTTGCGTAAGCTTATAGCTATGTGTAGACTCGGGAGTGTTATCAGCTATGAGCATGAACGTTTTAGTGTGTTATGTTGCTCTAAGGTTAGATAACAAGCGATTTTGTTAATTTTTTAATGTCTAAGTTAGTGTTTTGTGGATGAAAAAACGTGGTGGGAGGGGAGAAGTGATTGGCCAGGCTCCCCATTGGATATTAGTCATCTGTGGAGCTGGTTGATATTCCTTTATTAGTAATATGGCCACTAAGAAAGTGATAATAAATAGGTATTCTCAAATGAAATTCGTGAAGGGCTTAAAATTTACCTCTTCATCTCTGTCAACTATTAGACATAAATTTGTCACCTCTTCATTTGATCAGAGTCAAAACTTGAGTTTGGCTTACGCTTTGTATTTTCCTTGTAGTTGATCTTCAACTAGTCGCGTATCTTCTTGGCTGACTTTAACTTGCATAACTTCTTATATTCACCTTTTGATAAAGTGCAAATTAAGGTGTACTTGGCTTTGTCATTGAGTAACTCAACTTGTGTCCAGTCTTCCTATGGAGCCTTGATCTCTATGTTTCCTTGGTTTATGTTATACCATAACCGATATTGTGTAGACTTGAATTACATTTCCATCCTGCCCTTCCAATAGGAGTAGTATTCTCCTGAGAATTCTAGAGGTCTTGTGATTAGTGATCCACAAATAAGTAAATTATCTGATTAGTGATCCCCAAATCCCGGGGTTGCTCACTAGAGAGTGATAATGAGTTTTGACGTATGCAAGGTTATGGTCTCTCTTCTAGTTTTCTAAGTGAACACAAACAATGTTCTCTATGAAGCTTCTAAGGTTACATAAATCTAAATAGTGTTTTAGCACAATGCAACATGGTCTGACCTATTCTTCTTCTTAATGGATGACTTTAAATAGGTCTTGAAGAATATAACTATTGCAAACTCGTTTATGGTTGTTGAGCAACTTAAACTTACTTGAATGTCTATACAACATTAACTGCTTTTTTCTTCTTAATATATCATCATAATAGCTGGATGTACTTATCTCTTTCCGGACAGAGTGTCTTTGCTTGAGTTTGTCTATAGGGCAGAAGCATATAGTCCTTCTAGAATTGACAATAATAGATTCAGGAAGTTGTTGAAGAAAAACAACCTTAGCTCTTCATCCAAGAGATCATTGACTTGTGCTTGAATGGATCTTCTTGGTAGATGAAAAAAAACAGACATTTCCTGAAACATAAAATAAGCATATATTTGTGTGTGTAGTACGAGGTTAACTTATATTTATGAGTGTATGACTTAAATGTTTCCTTAACCAGAGATTATTTTCTTTAGGCTATGACTTTTGAGAATTAATACTAAGTGAGTCTAACGACTTTAGTACCTTTTCAGTTTTGAGCGTGTGTTATATATTAAAATTAAAAGTACATGCACTGGGTTACTATATCTAGAGATCATTATGTTCAACAATATTTTAGTATAAATATGTTAAATTAGATGATCTTTTAGGCGTGGTTTCCATAATTCATATATTTTCTGGTTTGTTCCATTTGATTTGATTAGGATTTGGCATAGTTATGAATAGCAGAAAACTTTGCAGCTATTTTATTGTAGTGGATGTCATGGCTGAATAGTGGCCAAATATGTAGTAACGTTCCCTCTTTGCACCTCAGCCCATGGTAGTAAAAATCATGATCTTACTAGTAAGATACTAAGATCATACAATTTTACAATTCTGAGTTCCCAAACAATCCCAATTGCAGGCTGGCACTCAATTTGTTGGGCTTGTTGGGATCACACAATCTTGCACGTATAGTTGGCCAGATTGTCTTTTCTGCCATGCAGCAAGAAAAAGTATTTAGCTTCCCTCCATTTTGAAATCTCAATCAGTGGAATCCAGTCTTCTGTATCTTGCTTTACATGTTTTTATGACTGTACTTTGTATGTTGTTTGGGAGGCTCTTATAGTTTATTACTGAACTCTATTCAACAATATATTGCCTATTCATTAACTATAAACTTCTACAAGAAAATTTATAGAAGTATCAGCTGAAACTTCAGATAAAACAGTAAATTACAAGCTAAGCAACTGATTGCATTTGTTTTACGTATTGATTTTGTTAGAAATATGAGAAATATACAATGATTTGTTAGAATTTTTTTTAGTATTCGTGATGCTCTCACAGGATTTAATATTTTATTTTATGAATTGTTTCCTTCTCTAATTAGGATCCTTGTAATTATAGGGATATCTTATTAGAATAAGATTTATTAGAATCTGATTTATAGACATATTATATTGTGTATTCCTATAATTATTTATATTTATTAGAATTAGCATATATAAAATGAGTTCTGTTGTGCAGTTTTTATTACAGGGTTTCAGCATTTCTTGTTCTGTTTTTTCTCTCTTTAACAGATTTATTTTCACAGACCAAAACATGTCCTCGGACTGCTAAGTAAAGCATTATTTTTCAACAAATTATATTTTGTCCTTTGTATAGTGCATCATGCATACCTGTATATTTGCCATTGCATTTATTGCTTTGGGGCAAATTGCTATTAATAGATATTTTGGGTGTAGAAACATGTAATTTTTGAAATGATCTTGGTGCTTTTGTACATCTTAATCTTACTATTTCCTTGTCAATTTATTTTTAGCTAGTAACATTCCAGTTGTCAAAGAGGTCCAGGCAATTATGAATCCCGCAGCTTTCACATTTGTGCGCTTTGCTCTTTCTGCCATTCCATTTATCCCATTTGCAGTGCGAGGATGGGGAGATTCTTGTACCAGAAATTCTGGCATAGAATTGGGTATCTGGGTCAGTCTGGGATATCTTATGCAGGCACTTGGACTACAAACCTCTGATGCTGGTCGCGCATCATTTTTATCTATGTTCACTGTGAGATAATTAAATTTTATATATTATGCGAGTCACCTTTCCTTCATGAGTGTATTTTAAACAAGTACGTCATGAATATTGGGGTGAAATAACAGGTTATTGTGGTTCCGTTACTTGATGGTCTGCTTGGAGCAACAGTTCCAACCAGGACCTGGTTTGGAGCCCTAATGTCAATTGTAGGAGTTGGAATGCTTGAATCCAGTGGTTCATCTCCATGTGTAAGTTTGATCTTCATTTTCATGTTTTTCTTCATCTTTTATTCTCGTTTATGATGAAGTTTTTGATACAATAAGCCCATCATGTGGATTGGCTGGGGTGGATGAAGCCGTTAGGCAGAGGTAGCATTTGGCTTACCTGATATTTTCTTTTTTGCTTTCCTTTTTGTATACGTTTCAGTTAATAACTCCAGGAGCTTGCTTGTAGTGCGTTCCCTCTATTTTTCACTTTTAATTCAGAACATATCATTATAGTATATAGGGCTAAGGTCTATGGATAAACATTACCTGAATGCTCTGAATACAGGTAGGAGATCTTTTGAACTTTTTAAGTGCAGTGTCTTTTGGCATTCATATGTTGAGAACTGAACACATATCAAGAAGCATAAGTAAGGAGAAGTTTCTGCCCCTCCTCGGATATGAGGTTAGTTAGTTACTTGTCCATGCAATGTCACTTTTCTCTTTCTTTTATATGTGTGTGTATGTGTATATCAAAACAAGTCCCTTCTGGATAACCTTTTGCAATATTTACCTTTTTTAAAGTTTTAAATGCAGATTTGCGTTGTTGTTTTGTTTTCTGCAATATGGTATCTTCTTGGAGGTTACATTAATGGTTCCCAGCATCTCTTGCCATCCTCTTGGACGTGGAAAATTCTTAGAGACTGGATGACTGGTTTTCCATGGATACCAGCAATTTATACAGGGATATTTTCAACTGGTTTATGCTTGTGGGTTGAGGTAAAGTCATCATTCTTGCCTCACTTAGTGGGTGTTTATTGTTATTTTTTGTTTATTTTTAAATGAAAATACTTCTTTTCTCCATTTCATTATTTGCTTTTAGAAACAAGAATAATAAATAGGTAAGATTTTTTTTTTTTAATTATTAAAGGAAACTAAAACGAACTTGAGTATTATGCCCCAAGCCCCACGTTGAGAAGCATGGGATGCTCGGTAAAGTATTTAAGTGTGTGGTTCTACACCTTAATAGCTTTTGATGGGGGTCCCTCAATTACTTTGGTACTTATTAATTGGTATTATGTCTGAAAAAGTGCTATGATAGGAACTTGGATATTATGGGGTGGCCAAGTCTCACATCAAGGGTCAAGATTTTCTGCTGAGTTTTAGTGCTGTGTCTCTAATATGCCTTTAAAATATATTGATTTTGATATATCAAAATCAGTGTATTTTGAAGGCACAGTAGAAGAACAACACACAAAACCTGGTAGAAATCCAAATTCCACTTCGAGTAAGGATGGGATGTTGAGTGGAGTATTTGGGTGTATGGTTCCTTCTCCCTTAATAGCTACCCTTTAAGGGTAGGTTCCCCAAATGGTTAGGTACTTGTTAGAAACACAAACTTGAAACGAATTAACAAAAGCAAAAGCCAAACCATATATCCTTAGGTCTTCCTCTTTTTAAGAATTCTTCTATGTTCATGATCTCAAATGGATGCCTCAGTTTTGATCTCAGGATTGATTTTTCATAGTTCCTTGTTTTTCGATTCTGTTTTTTGTTTTTCTTTTTTTTAGGAAAGTATCTCAACTTCATTTTAGTGGTCATCCAACTTTCCTATTACCACTTATTTGGGGTTGGCTACTTCGTGCCATTATTTGGATTGCTATGCAATGACGGATCCATGTTGAACTTCTTGAGGGAAATTTCCCCCACAAGTTTATTAATTTTTTTAATATAGTATATATTTTATAAAATTGCTTCCATAATTTGAAATGTTAATAAAAAAAGTCAATCCTTATTATGAATATCTTTGAGCATTAATGTGACTTAAATTTTTCTGAATATGTTGCTACCATTATCTTATCATTATTTTTCCCCTTTGTTTTCTAGCTTTAAATATTGTATGAGATTTTTCTTGTCATCCTTTCTATGTATTTGGCATCATTCTCTCAGTAATTCTTTTTCCAAAATATTTATTTGTCATTTATCATCTAGCTGTCAATTCTTTTTCCATGTTTCTTTATGACTGTTTTTTTTTGTTTGTGAGAAGATTCATTTTTTCCGATACCAATATAGATTTCTTAGATTCAATTGCAGATGTCTGCAATGTCTGATGTATCAGCTACTGAAACTGCTATAATTTATGGTCTGGAGCCAGTCTGGGGTGCCGGTTTTGCATGGTTTCTTCTTGGTGAAAGGTGGGGTCCCTCAGGATGGGTTGGTGCAGCCCTTGTGCTAGGTATGATAATGACTTGAATGTCCCAGTTGTATTATTGTTTACTATTTTCTGATTATCTTATTGTATGACTAACTCGTTGACCACATATTTTAATGAGTCTAAGGTATGACATAATGGGATGCACTGAGAGCCATTAAACACCGTGACCTCTGTAGAATTGTGTGTCATTGTGTTTGACACTTTTTGGACATGACACTTGTCAGACATGCTTTCGACTTGTGTCTGACTCTCCTTATTGTGTCAAATTACTTTTTTGAGTTTAGACACTTCTTCGACACAGATTGAGCACAAATAAAGAGAGTGAACAAACACATAGTCTTGGCTAAACACTTCAAGACAGTGCTATAATAAAAAGTTAAAGAAATTAAAGAAGACAACTTATATTTAAAATGTTGTAAGGCTCATAACAATTTTTTGTGAGGTTTATTTTTGTAAGAAGACTTACTAGTTATTTTAACTATTAGGAAAATTGTAAAACTTAGCAAATTTATTTTTAAAGTGAGAATTCAATAAATATTAGTTCTCAATAACAATTTTTGTAATGTTGTGATAAAAACCCATCTCTACCACAATCCAATGATAGGCCCATACAAGTAATATCCAAGCCCATATGGATGAAGGATTATGTTTGATCTTTTATAAGTTGGTACAAACAAGAATCTTTTCTGTTAGAAGAGTGAAATAGGTGTCCTACATGTATCTATATACCAACTTTTACGCTTGAGTGAAAGGAGGAAAAAGATTTGTTTTTTCTTATCTTTCTTAGTTTGTTAGCCGTATCGTATTGATTATATAAATATATCACTGGTGTTCCCATGTCCTATATTTAAGTCATTAATTGTTAAAGTATTTGTGTCACTGATGTTTTCATATCAGAGTCAGTACTTTGTAGATTTAGAGTATAATATATGATACGATACAGCAACAACCAACATAAATGGGAGGAAATTAGAAGGGGAAGTCCGTAATAGAGTGAAAGTAGTTACAAAACTGAAAGTAGAGAATTAATTACAAAATAGAAAGTAGTTAAAGAGAGAGAAAAAAAGGAATTTTGTCGATAGAAATGATGGAAATAATGTAAGGTCTAGAAGATTTTGTTTTGATATTGGAAGTTAGAGGGAGGGTTTTCTGACTAGGGGCTTAGGCCATACTGGTATTGTCTTTCATTACAAAATTAATACTGTTAGTAAGTTCTCATCAACAGTGAGAGTTTGGGAGACATAACTGCACATCGTTTGGTTGCTTTAGAACCTTGTGTTGCTGTTGTTGAGGTGAGTCTTCAACATTAGGAGGCACTAGTGAGGGAACAAGATTGTGGGTCCATTCTCATGAAGTGACTCATCAACCTTTTTTTGTAATGGTTTCTTTTATTGATTAGCAAATTTAACCATTTGTCCTTGAGCTCTTTCCAAATGAAATTTTGAGAGCTTTATCTCTTATCATCAAATCTTGTGCTATAGCTTCCATCACTATTTCCCCTGGTACAAATTTGGCCAAAGATGGTGGAGCTCTTCCATACACGATTTCAAATGAAGTGCACCCTTGAAAAAGGGTGTTGCACCAATATTCTGCCCACAGAATTAAATTCACCCATGTCTTATCTTTCTCTAAACTGACACATCATGAAAACGTTTCCAACGTCCTATTTAGAACCTCAGTTTTCCCACTGGACGTTGGATGATAAGCAATACTCATGTTGAGTATTGTACCCTGCAATTTGAACAATTCCTTCCAGAAAAAGGCTTGAAAAGGTTGGGTCTCTATGCTAACAATAAAAGACGGATACCATGCAGCTTAACCACCCTTTTAACAAAAGTTTCTGCAATAGCTCTTGCAGAGTAAAGATGTTTGATGGGGATGAAATGGCCATATTTGCTAAGTCTGTCCGTCACTAGTAAAATATCATCATAGCAATTTGATTTAGGGAGACTTATGATAAAATCCATGTTGATATCTTCCATATTGCCATAGGAGGAATTGGTAGAGGTTGAAGGAGGTCCTGAGGTGAGGGTGCTTAATATTTATTCTGTTGGCAGACAGAACATGTTGTGACAAATTCTGTTATCGTTATCTTCATGTCAATCCAATACACAAATTGAGGTATTAGTTGATATGTATGAAAAAATCCAGAATGCCTTGCCATAGATGTCGTGTGATATTCATGTAGCAGTTTGGGGATCCAGCTTGAGGATGATGACAACACCAACCTTCCCTTGTAATGTAGTTGATCATTATAAGGTATAATGAGCATGTAAATTCGGATTGGCTTGTAATTCTTCACAAATTTTGTTTAAAGCTAGGTCATGTCACACTTTAGCATCAACCAATAGTGCATCCTGTCGAAGTCTAACACACATAATTCTGATTCTCTCACTTTTGAATCTTTGTATTTTCGTGATAAGGCATTTGCTACTTTATTAGCTGCTCCCACTTTTTATACTATTTCTAATTCATATCCCAACAATTTAGCCCACCAATTTTGTTGATTTTTTGTAGAAAATCTCTATTCTAACAATTGCCTAAGAGTATTTTGATTTGTGTAAAATATGAATTTTTGACCTAGTAAATATGGTCTCCAATGATGAATGGCTAGCACCAATGCCATCAATTATTTTTCATAAATTAACTATGTCAAGAGGGAGTCAACTAAGGCTTTGCTGAAAATCGCTATGGGTTTTTTTACTCTGTTATAGCACTATTCCTATTCCTTTACCTGAAGCATCACACTCTATGCTAAAAGGCTGGTTGAAGTTTGGTATTGTTAGAATAGGAGTTGTAGTGATTGCCCTCTTGAGCAGCTGTAGTGATTGTCCTTTTGAAAGGCTGGTTGTAGTTTGCTTTCTTTTGACCACAAAAATTTCCTTTTTTGAGCAAATTGAGTCAAAGGCCTTGCTGTCTTCCTATAGTTGTAAATGAACCATCTTAGTAGCCTATGAGGCCAAAAAATCCCCTTAGGGCTTTATAGTTTTGGGGATAGGCCATTGAAAGAATTGTTAAGATCTTTTTGGGATCCGTTTCTACCCGCTTACTAGAGATAATGTACCCAAATTTAACTTCTAGTTGTTCAAATTAACATTTTTTCCAGTTAGCATGAAACTGGTGTTGTTGTAATGTTTGCTGAACCTTTTTCAGCTGTCCCAATTGCTCTTCCCAAGTTGTGCCGTAAATTAGTATGTTGTAGAAAAAACTGAGAGACCTTTTAAAATATAGTTGCAAAATGGTGTTCATCATAATGCCCATGATGGTTTTGGAATGAAGCTCGGACACTCCTTTCTAAGTGGTGTGTTCCGTGTCCAACATGTATCGAACACTGACATGCGTATGACATGTATCAATGAAATGTCTAATTTAAAAGACATTTTTTAGGTATCTACAATTTTAACACGATTCCAATACTATTTTAAAAGGGACTAATACAATAATTTTTTAAAATCTTATAAATTTATTATAGAGATAAGAAATAAATTCTATATATAATAAAAAATATTTAGATTATATATGTTTCTTTTCGAATTTTAGATAAATGAATTTGTTATATGATTTTTTAATACATAAATCTTGATTGTTAATTTATATAATTCATAGTGATGTAATATATAGATTCGTGTCTCTGTGTCCTATATTTTGGAGATTACATGTGTCTACGTGTCCGTGTCGTATCTGTGTCAGTGTCGTATCTGTGTCAGTGTCTGTGCTTTACATCATGCATGCAGATTTGATGATATCCCACCCTCAAATCCACTTTGAAAAAAGTGTGCCCTGGGCAACTCATTCAGAAGTTCTTTTATGATTGGAATGGGGAACTTGTCAAGGATAATGGCCTTATTTGGAGCATGATAATCCATGCATGACCTCCAACTTCCATTTATTTTCTTGACTAAATGACGATACTAGAATAAGAGCTATTGGTGGGTCTGGTGATCCTTAACTTCAACATTTCCTCCAGCTTTTCTATTTTAGATTTTGAAAGGTGAGGGTATCTGTAGGGTCTCACATCAACATAATCCACTCCAAATTTGATTGGGATTTTATGATCAAATTCCCTACGAGGTGACAATGTTTCCCTCACAGTCTTTCAAAACCTCTTCTTCCAAGTTCCTTTGTTGTTTCTCAGATAGGTTCTTCTTCTTTACATGTATGTATTTTTCACTCCCCTTGTATCTGATACATCTTCTATTTCCATTTCTTTCATCAAAGCTTGTGGGGTTACCAAGGTTTGGACCGACCTTGAGTGCAAAAATTCGTTAAGTTCTCCAATTCACCTTGGCATCTCCTAGTGTAGCCAACCATGCTACTTCCAAGATCAAATCCACTCTTCCTAACTCAAACAAGATGTTAGAGATTCCACATTGACTAAAGATAAGGCCAATTCACATTATATAAGTGGGTGCAAACCTCACCTTACAAGCCGTTGTGTAAGGTTGAGTAAGCAAGTGCAAACCTCACTTTACAAGCCGGTTTTGTAAGGTTGAGTTGGACTTAAAGTCCACTTTGAAGACAAGAAAAATGTCTCATTGACAGTATGCTCGTCAAACTACAGTTCTACACCGTTGTAGCATCACATTTGTCTATTTTCGGTGTCCATCAGATCTTCCCATCAGTTCTCCTTGCATCTTTGTAGTCTGAGGTTGTGTCAAACCTCCTGCAGAAAAAATGGATAGACATTCTTGATCAAAGTATTCTTCCATTCTTTTCTCCAAATATTGCCCAGTCTTAGATTGCCTTATATCCCCTAGTTCTTTAGATCCCTCATCTTCAGCTAAGATGATTACTGTTAATTTTCTGAGGTTGTGTCAAACCTCCTGCAGAAAAAATGGATAGACATTCTTGATCAAAGTATTCTTCCATTCTTTTCTTCAAATATTGCCCAGTCTTAGTTTGCCTTATATCCCCTAGTTCTTTAGATCCCTCATCTTCAGCTAAGATGATTAACGTCAATTTTTTTCTTTTTTCTCAAGATATTGGTGTTGCCGGACTATAGACCACTCCACAATGAAAACACCTTCCCTTTTCTCTCTTAACATATTTCGGCTAGGGAAGATTTTTGGTTCCACGGTTTCCCAGTCTCAGTTTCTCAGTCTATACTATTGCCTTTGAAGATATACCCCACTTCCTCCTTGGTACCTAAAAGTGGATGTATTATTCCGCTATGAAGAACCACCTATCTACCATGAGTCTTTCATAGCTTCCTCCACACCGCATGCACTTTCCATAGCTCTAATCAAATCTTTTGGATCATGTGGTTGACTTTGCTTCCAAATATTAGTTTGCAGCGCTGCAAAGAAATTTCCCAATAGTTGATCCTCTTATGTATGTGGAGCTTGTGACACCAATATTACAAAGTCCTAGATGTAATCGTCCACCTTTTCATTGTCTTATAGATGATAATCTTTCAAACATTGTAGCACGCTTCCTGCCTCTAAATCTTCTATTCAGTGCAGTTGTAAAATCCTCCGAAGATGGGTTCTGGAACTTCTGATTCCAAAATTTAAACTAGTGACTTGTGTTTCCTTTCATATTGATGAGAGCCAAACGTAATTTTTCCTTTTTAGTGATGTTCTGCACTTCAAAATTTTTTCAACTCTTGCTATACGTTCTAACTGATCACTCCCTTCGAATGTGGGCAATTCCATCCTTTTAGTCCATGGCCTTGACGACTCTTCTCCATCCTCATCAGATCTGTTACCATGCACAAATATTTCTTCCTTTTTCTCGTCATTGTTGACTAAATTCTCCCACCTTCGAACAGTTTCTCTCCATTCTTGATTTCTTTAATGTCTGGCTGGCTGTCTTTCACAATGGACAGATTTGCTTTTAGTTCTACAAAAATCTTTCCTTGTTCACTGACCCATCTTTCCAACACACTTAGTTGACTTTCCATCACGTCCCTTCGAGGATTCGGCATGTCCGACTAAACTTATTTCCTGCACTCTTAATAAATGATAAGATAGAGATAACGTAAAAATAATCCCGTTTTGTAGTATAACAATTATCCATGCGACACGCGCACAAGGAAACAAAGGAATTCCTTCCTTTCACACAGGGAATTCCCTATCACGACAAACTACTATCCTTCCTATATCTACATCCCCTCTAGAATATATATATATATATATATATATATATATATATATATATATATGACTTTCTCTTAAGGTAAGCCCCATGTAACTAAGTGCTTTTATTTTTAAACTTCTTTCAATAATACACTTTCCAACCCCTCTCATTGTTTGTCCATGACATTTTAATTTATAACCTTAGCAATCTCATCTCGCTCACCTACCTGGTATTATTATCCATGCTCTCCCAAAATCAATTTGTTGCTAAAAAGAAATGTTTATTTGGGGAGACGTCGGTGGAGTATCGTGCGCATACCATTTCTGTTTTGGGTGTAGAGATGGATCCTTCCAAGATCCAAGCAGCTTTTGGTTGGCCACTTAAGGATGTTACAGAAGTGTGGGGTTTTCTAGGGCTTACTACTGGTTATTTTAGGCGTTTCATCAAAGACTATGGGAAGACTGCTTTGACCCTCGCATTCATTGACTAAGAAAGGCGATTTCAAATGGGATGATGAGACTCAATGGGCTCTCCTATGTCTTAAAAGTTGTCCTGCCTCAGTTAGGAGTGGCAAAATGAGTTCAAACCTGGGAGCCAAGCTGACTCACTAAGGGTTCGAGCCGGATTAGGTTGAAAACAATACATTTATTTTTAATATGGATTAAAATGAACCCAGCTCACTTAACTTTAACGGGTTCAATCGGGGTCAGAGGTAGGTTGTCCTATAACCGTTTTCTCTGAATTATGAATTCTCTCGCTGAACTCAACTATATTTTTTCATACATACAGAAGTGTGTTCTAACACTCTTAACCCCGCCAAATACTAACACTTGTCAGAGTGACACTTATTTCTGTTCAATATTATGAATTTGTACATCTGTTAACCAATTAGAAATTATGCTAGGTATGACTTATGTAATCAGAGATTGTATAAAGTCTTTACACTATTGAGTCAAATAGTTTTTACTAGTCAATTTGTAATGCTATTGCACCAACATTGTAGGGGGAAGCTTAGCAGTGCAGATATTTGGAGGTTCAAGTGTTTCGGATAAAGAACAAAAACGAACTAAGAAAGGTGACAGCCTAATGATTTCTGACAAAAATAATGGTTTGTCTACATCTACGGTAATGGTTAGATCCAGGACGGATGTCTCTGATATTTTGAAGTAGTATCCTTCATCACTTTCATCTATATATTTTTGGTTGACTTGATTCATCCTATCATGACCCAGCTATAATAATCATTTAACATAATGATAATTATTCTTAGATGTAATGTTCTAACTTTTAAAGCTGATTATGGAAATGAGAGTAAAAGAGCTGGGTAAAGATTTTATATATATATATAAAACTATGTATATGACATAATTAAATAATTATATTTATATGGGTTTGTGTATGGAGAAAATAGGTATTATAAAATCCATTATGCATATATTTATTTTAATTTGGTATGACCGTGTGGCGGGTTTGACTTCTTTTCCTAGACAGGGTAGATTAGGCTTTTAAAGAGAGCTTAAAATTTTAATACCCAATTATATCATTGGTGGGTTTTATTGGATTCGAAAAAAATTATTAAAAATTGGCAAATTTGTTTTGATAAAGAATTTAAAACGCTTTAAGAAAAAATGTTATTTGGATTGGAAACTTTGAAGTAAATTGAAATTATTAAAGTTATTAGACTAGTTCGATTAGTGAAAATTATAAAATTTCAAATTTCACTTAACAAGAATGAAAGTCGGTATACCCTTTTTCTCTTTCATATTATACATTCTCTTCATATTTCGGTTAGGATATTTTCACTGACGATGGAATGTCAAGTGCGATAGGGAGTTTGGTCGAAATTAAGGTGGTGTTTATTCGATCTTGGTTGGAATTTCATAAACTCAGTGCACATAAGGCAATGTTGACAACTTCGATGAAATTGTGAACTTGGTTGAGGCTAGGTATTAGTTCAACATGGGTGTCATATGTTTAACTTTGATAGGAATATGGAGTGCACATAAGGCAATGTTGACAACTTCGATGAAATTGTGAATTTGGAGGCTAGGTATTAGTTCAACTTGGGTGTCATATGTTTAACTTTGATAGGAATATTGACTTTCTCTCAATTGAACATTTGTTCAGGATAGCTTGACAGGTATGACTCTGAATAGATATATTGATACATACTTTGAATCAACTCAGATTTGCTCGTGAAAAGACTTAGTGGATGTATTTTTAAAACATAAGTATAATGTTGACATGGCACCTAATAGGTTGCAACTTCAGAACATAACCAAAAGAGTATGAGAACTTCAAGGAATATGTCTAATGGTAGAGAGAGGTAGCTGCACAGGTAGAGCCACCTCTACATGATAAAGAAATGATGACCATGTTCATAAACACATTGCAATTGTCCTTTTATGAACATGTGATGAATAATGTCTCTTTCTATTTTGCTGATATTGTCATTATTGGCGAAAGAATTGAGCTCGATCTGAAAAGTGGAAAAATCGCACATGGCCCATCTGCGGTCATGAATTCCAAAAAGTTCGGATTCAATTATGGAAAGAAAAAGGAAGGAGAAGTCCAAACGGCATCAACAACCACTCCTTATTGGGGAGGTCATACCCTTCCTCGCTATAGACAAAATTATCAAATGTCTTCGTCCCAGTTCCCATATGTTGCCAATACCATGTTATCATACCAACAAGGTCCATTCCAGCATAAGATTTCATATCAAGCACCACTTGAGCCAAATAATACTTATCAACCCAAGCAAGGTTGGAAAAGTGAAGCAGATTTAAATTCCAAACAAGGTATGGGTCAAGGATCGACTTCAAAATGAAGTTTTGCTCAACAAAAGATTTCGTTCACTTTACTTCTATCCCTATGACATATACAAAACTCTTTCCAAACCTCTTTCGTAATGGTTTAGTTGTAGTGTATCCTCCAAAGCCCTTACAGCCATCGTACCCTAATGATGCAAATACTAAATGCAATTTTCATGGCGGGGTTTGTTGGTCATTCCATCGAAAAATGTCTACCTTTTTAATACAAGGTACAATCTTTGATTAACTTTGGATGGTTGACTTTTCAAGAAGAAAAACCAAGTATAGAAAGCAAGTATACAAAGGCCTCAACAAATGCTATTATAAGAGAAGAGGGACATTGTTTGGTAAGAGAGGTTAACAAGATTTAGAGTTCCATAAGAGACATATTCATTACACTTTGCCGAGTTAGTTTGTTGAAGCTTGGCTACAATCAAGAAGACATGTGTCGTTTTTGCTCAATTGCCCAACATTTTATTAAAGAATGTATTGAATTTAAATGATTTTTGCAAGATTTGATTGATAGACATATCATACAATGTTATTGTCAAAATAAAGTGGAAGAGGTGTTTGCACAAACAGGAGAGGAGCTAATTTTGCCTAAGTCGAAGCCTTTAGTGATACAGTTCACTAAGCCTTCAAGCATAACACAAGGGCGACAACCTGTTGTGATACAAACCCTTTTCCCTTTCCCTTATAAAAACAAGAATGCAGTTCCCTAGAAATACGAAGTTCATGTACTGAGGGGTGAGGAGAAAGATAAAGAAACAGATAAGACCCCTAATAGTGATAAGACTATCAATAACATTGCTGGCATAGGAGGTGGTCGCCTTTTTGCACTACAAGATTTAAGAAATGAAGGGAACTACAAAGGGAGATCTAGAGATGAAGTAATAATTGACAGAGCAAAATCCTTCTTGAAAGAAGAAGCCCCGTAGGTTGATGAAGAACCTGAAGAAAGTGAAAAAAGAGAAAAGAAGGAAGTATATGACGAGAAGGCGTGTGAATTTTTGAAATTCATTCATACAATTGTCTACCACTTTATATTCCTCGTTTTTGTCAAGAACTCCTTCATAAATTTTGCATATATGGGTATTTTCTCTAAGACTCCAATAAAAGAGATATTAATACGCAGTTGTTTCAAAATTTCCTTAAATATAAGGAATTGTCTTCTTGTGTCCTTCTTGGAAGGTGCAAAAGGATAAGGGAGCTTATTTAAAAATGAGACTCTAACCTCCTATTCTTTCTCTTTTTTTTTTCATTATTTTTCTCTTCCTCTACTGTAGTTTCCACAATGAATTTTTCTCTCTCTTTCTCATTCATCTTATCTTTATCACCCTCATTTTTTTTCTTTCTTACTCAACTCAACTTCATTCCCACTTCTAGTGACAATTGCCTTACATTGCTCCTTGTGTTTGACTTGGGTGTTTGTAGAGAACGACCCACCATTATGGTTTGCCATTTGCTTAGCTAATTGACCCACTTGAACCTCTAAATTCTTTATTGATGCATTTATATTTTTCTGATTATGGAGAGATAATTGCATGAATTGTTGAAAAGTTTCTTCAATCTTATTAAGTCATTTATACAATGGTGGGTGTTGTTGGTGGGATCCACTTCCCGATGTTCTGTCTTGCTTTCCACTTAAACTGTCTCCATCATTGATTGAAGAATTACGAAAAGGATTATTGGGGAACTATGACCTTCCTTGATTCCCTGTGTAATTTACTTATGCACTTTGGGAACCACTAGGCATTTGGCAATAGCCATTAGAATGATTACCTCCACAAAAGTCACACCTCAATATTGGTTGAGTGAGAATTGATGCAGAGGTAATTTAGAGATCTATTGATTCAAAACCTCTATTTGCTGGTATAAAAGTGTGTTGAGCTAAAAGGATATTTTGAGAATTCAACTCTAGTACTCCCCTTTTTTGGGCCTATGTCCTCTTATGTTTGCCTTGGATGTCAGTAGAAGCCATAGATTCAATAATAATATTGGCTTTCTCAGGAGTTTTCAACAATACTAAACTACCAAAAGAGGCATATAGAATCATCTTAGTTCGCAGTTAGAGTCCATTATAAAACATCTACACTTGTATCTCTTCTTCAAACCCATGGTTAGGGCACATTCTCAACAAAACTTTATATCTCTATTAGACTTCACACAATGGTTCATCAATCCCTTGCACAAAAGTGGCTATGAATGTGTTTTGCCTTAGTACTTTAGATGGAGGGAAGAATCGAGACAAGAATCTAGTTTTCACATCCTTCCAATTGGTTAAGCTTTGGTTAGGTCACGATTGAAGCCAAGCCTTAGCCTTTCCAACTAGAGAGAATGGAAATAATCTCAATAGCAATATCTCCTCATCATTCCATGCACACAACTCATAAAATGTGTATAAATGAGAATGTGGGTCTTCATGATCCATGCCTGCAAATTGGTGAGAACTGATAACCTATATGAGAATAGGCTTTATCTCGACAATTTTTTTTTCATTGTGGGTCTCACAATGCTGGAGAATTCTCTAAAACTCATCTACATGATTGAGTCCCCTATGGTTTTCCTATGATTCTGTTGTTGATTCTAAACTTGATTCTTGTGTGTCATCTCTTTTGGAATGGAGGAAGATCAAGGAACAACTTGCTGAAATCTAGTTCCTTGTATCAAACATGATTCTTTTTACAGTCCTTTCAATCTCTGGATGTATAGTAAAGGTTACGAACATACTGTCCTTCTGGTGCGATTGAAACCTTGCATGCACAAAAACACACAAAGACCTAGAACCACAATTTAATCCAAATAAATAAAATTAAAAATTAAAAAAATTTAAGAAAACTAAAAATAAAAAATGAGTCTAAAAAAAATTATAAAAGAAAAATTGTTACGTATTGGAACACAAGTCCCTAACAATGTCGCAAAAGACTTGTTAGCCTATTTTTTTCGCTTTCAATGACAAATTCACTACTCAGAAATGTAACAAGTAATAAATATCGTTCTTTCTCAAAGGACTTATACAATACATAAAAATATTCACAATTATAATAAAATTAAACCAAAGAACAATTTCATAGTTTCAACTTATGTGTGAGAAAATAAATTATGCAAAAACAAATTAAGTATTTTTATAGATTTTTGTCAAATCTTAGATTGTAGAAAAAGGTTAAGGATCATGAGATGAAATTGTTAGGGTTAGAATTCATCATACCTCAATCTTATGTATAAAAACAATTACCTTCTTTTCTCTCAAATGCCAATGTCAACCCACAATAATACCCAAATCCTAATTCTTTAGGTGAATGAGCCTAAGCTTTCCAATTAACCACCAATTCATTGATCAATTATATGGAAAAGACTTTCTTTTGCCACAAAGGTTTAAGACAAGAAATGAAACATGATCTATTGTTAGACACAAGATTTCATTAGGTATTTTAATTCAGATTCTGATTATAAATGATATTTCCTGATACCCTAAAAATCAATTATCAAGTTATGAATAAACACCACAAGCATTAAGCAAAGAATCAAAATACTGATGTTGAAACATATAAAACCAATATTGATTACATGAGAGTTTGGTAGGTTACATCTAACTCCAACAACAATGGATTTAGTTCCTCATGAGAACCCTAAACATACAAGATGAACAATGGAAGACAAAGATGATTTCACAAAGAAACCCTAAAGTTGTCACCCAAGACTAACTCTTTTTCTCTTTTGGCTCTGTATGTTTAACCATAACAGAGACAACTCTTAAATACAATTTTTACGATGATCACACCCGACCCAACTTCGGTGGTGCCAGGCTCAGCTTTCCTTGTAGGGGCCCATAACCCAAATGGCACTCGACTCAACACCTTCGTTGCATCAACTTCTCTTTTATGCATTATCCTCGTTTATTGGCTCCAATCCTATTCCTCTTAATCCAATGCTTCTTGTTCATTTTTTATGAAAAATAAGAGAAATTAGTATAAATTTTTATTCTCAGTAATCAATTATTAACAAAAACATAATAAAATAAAGAAATAAACAAGGTTCAGGTTTATAAAGAGTTGATTTCATTATAAAAATTGGTCTCAAAATATGATAAAAATAAATGTTACCAATGACCCCTGATCCAACTGCAATCAAAATTTAGCAAAAGTAGCCTAAGCCTTTTTGCAATTAATCATACACAACTGGAACAACCTGACAAACATTAGAAGGAGCAAACATATTAGCCTTGTCGAGGGTTTGCAAACTAGAAACACCATCAACACCAATAACACTAGCCAAAACCTGAACCTGCACAACAATGTCAACCTTTGCAGAACGAATCTCAACAAACTGATTGAGATGAAGGACATGAGGAGTAACAGACACCCTTTGCAAAAACCACACCCAAGGAACTTCCTTATCTAGGCCATTTAAACCTTCAACAAAATTGACATCATCCTTAAGACAATGGAAGACATTTTTAAGCACTAAATCATTGCAACAATAATATTTTTATCAGCCACATAAACAACAAAAGATTTGTCTTTACTCCCTTGTATAGGACTAGGGTCCAAGGGAGCATTCCAACAAAACTATCAGACTCGTCTTCTTCACAAACAAAATTATTACCAGAATCACCCACTTGATTTGCAGTAGCTTTCACATTATCCAAAGAGACAACAGATTGCTTGGCCATATAATCATATTTGAAATCTTTTTGCCTAGCAATAACATTCAATTTTTTTTATCTTTATTAATACTTAAATACACACATTAAAGAGGAATGATAAAATATTTAAATAAAACATGCATATTTTAAATTTAAGCCTCATTATAAAAGTTATAATACATATTGTTGGATTGAGCACTTACCACTAAGCCAAAAGTTATAGCCATTAGTTAGGGTGTAACTCCATCTACTTAAGAGTGTAGCAACCCAACCACCATGATTCAATTGTGACTTGGGAATCGAACTCGTTACCTTGGCTCTAATACCAATTGTTGGATCGAACGCTTACCACTAGGCCAAAAGTTATAGTCATTAGTCAGGATGTAACTCTTTTCACTTAAGAACGTAGCGGTCTAAGTACCAAGATTTGATTGTGACTCGATCTACCTAGTCTCTACCACGAGGCAATTGATGTCATCTGTAAGACATATATATGTTTTAATAAAATACTTTTAAATATTTTTATTATAATAGTTTTCTTTGCTTTTTAATATAATTATTAAAATTTTATGAAATAATTTTATTCATGTGCCTAAAGATCAATTAAACTTAAGTCTATTTTGGTCATGTGTTAAATGGTTCGAGAAACAAGGTCAATTTTAGTTTATGTTACAATTTTTATCTAATCTATTTTGCAAGTTTTTTAGGTTTGCCATAAAGCCCAATTTTATTATGAGAGTTGTACTCCTAACCTAAAGTCTACAACAATTACAATCCTATGTTTTTATACATTTAATTTTCTCTCTCCATTAATGTTAAAAAACACATACAAAAGAAGTAAAAAAAAAAAAGTC
>Ga0209700_105760_pt1 | contig 20314 bp, 8 predicted proteins | sample SiratroredBW_FD_187528 | JGI IMG/M metagenome (GOLD analysis project Ga0209700, IMG submission 187528) | Root nodule microbial communities of legume samples collected from California, USA - Siratro red BW (SPAdes) (version 2) | ecosystem: Host-associated > Plants > Roots > Nodule | place: USA...
ATTTATAATAATAATAATAACAATACTATTAATAATATAGTAATAATAATATAATAATATCAATAATATTATTAATTTTATTATATTAATAATAATATTAATAATAATATTGATAATAATATTAATAATGAGAATAATAATGTTAATAATAATAATAATTAATATGATTAATATTTATCACAACAATAATATTATTATATTAATAATAATAATAATAATAGTATTAATAAAAATATTAATAATAATATCAATAATATTAATAATATTATTATTAATGTTAACAATAATAATATTTATAATAATAATATTTTAAAAATAATAACATAAATATTTGTATATGAATTTATATACAAATTTAATCTTTGTGTAATAAGTTTGGATACAAATTCGTATGTAATTCTGTATGATGTTGATTTTTAATATGAATTATATTATATATGTATTTACAGACAGATTAAATTTGTATGTAATACCCTAGACAAAAATTCATATGAAATACCCTAGACAAAAAGTCCGTATGTAATTATATATGTAATGTTGATTTTTAGTATAGATTATGTTACATATGAATTACATACGGATTAAATCCGTATGTAATATCCTGGATGTAAATCTGTATGTAAAAATCCGTATGTAATATTCTGGATGTAAATCCGTATGTAATGTTAATTTTATATAGTTTGAATTCGTAGATAATTTTGTATGTATGTAATGCTGATTTTACATACAGATACAAATCCGTAGATAAAATTTTGTATATAATATAAATTTTACATACAGATTTTTATCCGTATATAATTTTCATAAATAATTTGAGTTTTTTTGTAGTGAATACAAGTTTGAATATAGAATTAATAAAATACTTTTGAAAAACCTATTTTTTCCAAAAATTCTATGTTAGAAGATTATCTAATAATTTTATAAGCATATGTTCACAAATCATATTACCAATGAATTTGATGAGTAAAACTACATGACAATTCAAGCGAACATCATAGTATTGTCAACATAACATACACAATTTTTAAGGATGACCCTGTCTCAATTAGTCATATGCTTTGCTATTCGGAATTCATATCAACAAAATATTATTGTACACGGATTTTAATATATTGACACTGATATATATATATATATATATATATATATATATATATATATATATATATATATATATATATATATATATATATATATATATGAGCACACAAATATCATTATAAAAAAATCATTAAATAGTAACTAATTTAGAGACCAAAAATAATTAGTCACAATATTAACTAAATTAGTACCAAAAAATAACCATTATAAAAAAGTCATTAATTAATAATTAATTTGGAAATCAAAAATAATTAGTCACTAAATTAAGTGACAAAAATAATCATTATAAAAAATTTATATCTAAACTAAAATTTCATTAACCATTTTATAAACTAAAAATTGTTGATATAAAAAATAATGTTTATTATTAATAAAAGTTTATATTATAAGTAGATATCATATTTAAACAGCTAATAATCATCATATTTTTAGTAAATAAAATTTAAAAACTAATTATTAATTTATAAAATATTTTAAATTAATATCAATAAATTCAAAATATCGTTAATTATTAATTAATTAAAAATTATAATATATCACTTTCGATTTATAATGTTTTAAAAAATTATTGTTTTCTTTACTTTATTGAGAAAGAAAGAAGCTAAATCACAAGAGTAAGCTTTGACACTTTTCGTTTTGTCCGTAATATTACATAATCTTTTTCTGTGAATCCTAATCTTCCTAACCTTCAATCTCACTCTCTCTTTGTTGCATCCAAATCCTAAACCTCTCACTCTCTTTGCACTAACCAAAGGCGTTCGAAGATGTTTTCAATTGTTGGCGCAGGTTCTGAAAATGGAGCTCTGGCAATATTTTCCCTTCGCTAATGTTGTAGGCCAAGTAATTTCTAATCTCAGCTTCTTTCATTCAAAATTTTGCTTGCAATGTTTGGAAATATAATCTTCTTACTTGTTTTCTTAGCTTAGCTTTACTGTAGATTTTGAATAAATGAATAGTAAGGACAAAGAGTGAGATGTTGTTGTCTTTATTTAATATTTGGCATTACGGGTTTCTTCTCTCCATCTGAGGTTGGATTTTATTGGAAAATGTTGAAAATTAATTAAAGGTGAATGGATGAGAAAAAGAAACTGGTGATATTTCTTTCTATTAGAGTTTCACTTTGCGAAGGTTGTGGGTTGAAATGATGGCGAAGATTGGTTACCCTGTTGGGGAGTCACAATCAGAGATTTTCGATGGCGAAGCTTTGACAACATGTTGGAGCAAGTTTGTTCAAAGTTTACATCTCATGCTTAGGAGTGTTAGTTAGTGATGGAGTGCTGAAATGGTTTGCTAAATATTTAATTTGGCTTGTCTCCTAAGGACTTCTGTCACTAAAATTTGTTTTACATTGCTAATTATTATTAACTGAATATATTGATTATCCCTATGATTGCTCCTGACTTGTGATCTGATGTTGTTTTTCGTTTTTTCTAAGCCTTTAGTAACTCTTTTAATTGTTTGAAAAGTATAGTACAAGCAATTTGAAATGACTTGTATTGTTTGTTTTGATAATCGCTCATTTAATAATATTTTTTATGGTGTTTCTCAGGTTCTTCAAGTATTAAAGTGAGAGATGAGCGCACGGAAACAATTTAGAATATTTAGCTTGTAAGCCTATTTTTGTCTTGTTGAAACCTCATTCAAAAGAAAAATGGTTTGGCACTTTTTATTTTGGTCGTTGTATTTTTTTCTACAACTTTCTTTAAATAAATTAAGCAATGATATAGTTTATTCTGCATCTAATAGTATAGTTTTGGGGGATATAGTTTATTGTTCTCAAATAAATTAAGCAATGATAGATCATAAGACTTTCTTTTATAGTTGAATGATGCATTGTGTTATATGACAAATTATGGATATTCACCAAAATCAAAGGTGGATGTATAATAGATTAATGTTTAATAGAATGGGATATAATGAAGCATTTTTAAAAGGAGTAGATGAGTGTGTGTCCTATGCATGTCAAGAAAGGAATTTGTCAAATGGAAAAATAAGATGTCCTTGTTTATTTGCAAATAAGTGCAAAAATTTAAAGTTCTTCCATTTTGAAAAAGTTAAAGTTCATCTTTACAAGAAAGGATTCATTCCTGGATATTGGTATTGGACATGTCATAGAGAAAGTGACCCAAACATATGCGTAGATACTAATCCTGAGATTTTCAGTACATAGGAGGGACACCTCAATAGATTTGAGAGCATGGTTTATAATGTTGTTGGTGTAGAGTAGGAAATGGATCATGATCAAGAAATGGATGACTCTCCAAGTATGGATGAGATTCCAAATATAGAAGGTCAAAAATTTTATGAACTATTAGATGCTACCCAAAAACCATTATCGCTTGCATGTAATAATCACACTAAATTATCTTTTGCTGTTAGATTTTTGACAAATAAATCAGAGGAAAACATGTCTCAAAGATCTTGTGATCAAAGATCTTGTGATCAAACATTAGCCCTTATGAAGGAGACACATCCTACTGGTAATCTTATTCCTAAAGATTTCTATAGGGCTAAAAAATTAGTCTCAAAACTTGGTTTAACTACAAAAAGAATTGATTGTTGTGTTGATGGTTGTATGTTATTTTACAGTAATGAAGAAATCCAGTTAAAAGAATGCAAATTTTGTCATAAATCATGTTTTCAGATACAAGATGTTGGTAGAGGTAAATACAAGGAGGTTTTTATTAAGAGAATGCATTATTACCTCTCATTCCTAGGCTTAAGAGATTATATGACTGCATGAGTTATGCTCCACATATGAGGTGGCATCACGAAAATTGACGAGAACCTTGAATGTTGTGTCATATATAAGGATGCTTTCGGGGTGATTACCTTAGCTTGATTTGGGTTCATGATCTATTAAAATAAATTATTTTAATATTTATTCAATAATTCATAAAGTTATTGGTGTACAAAATATTTTAAAAAAAACACCAATTAGTACTTGAAATTGTAATAATCACTTAATTATAATGTCTTAAATTACCAGAATGTGGTTGAGTAGAAAAAATCACAACATGGTACAATAGTTTATGAAATATATCAATTTAGCATATCTAAAATAAAATAAGAAAATAATTCTTAAATTTGTAAATTATATATGGTAGATATTAATAGATCAAACTTATTATAAACCGCGTAAACAAAGTAAAATCTTCATTGATATTAGTTTTACTTAAGATAAAAATTCAATGACTTCTATATATTGTAATTCCAATTCACTTAACTATTTGTTGAGGTGTATCTTGTAATCAGTCTAAGTTGAATTTTATGTTGTTCAAAGAAATTTATACAAGACTAAGTATCTTAGTTTTTGACTCGCTATTCACTTTATTTTTCTACAAACATTTTGAAAGTATTTTATATGCTTTTGATTTCTAGTTCAGGAAATATATTCACCTATTTTTCAAAGTCATTCAGTATTTGTTACCTTCAAATGTAAGTATTTCAATTTTAAGAACTATTATGCAGCTAGCGTAACATAATGATATTATAAGAAAATAGATATTTAGTATCGATTAAAAATTTATGTTAACAATTAAAAGTTGTTGTTAATTAATTAAGGATTTGTGTCGATACAGTAAATTTTAAAAATATAAAGTTAATTTATCGGTGTCAATTTTTGAAAGTATACTTTAAGTATAAGGTCATAATTTCGGCAACACTAATAAAGTCCACTTAATATTTAATATTTGATATTAATAATGTTCCTTTAATCTATTTTAAAGTGAAATTAATTCTTTTTAATCTTTATTAATAAATAAATATTTATGTTAATCTATATTTTAGTTAGCATCGACTTCATTTTAATAGTTGTTTTAATTAGTGTCAGCTAAACTAATTGACACTAACACAAGTATTATTATTTAATAAAAAAAATTAAAAATAGTTAGGATCGACTCAAAGTTGATTAAAGTAACTTTATTAATATTTAATATTAAGTGGATTCTATTAACATCAATTAAATTAATATTAATGTGATATTAATATAAATATTTATTTATTAAAAAAGTTAAAAATAGTTAATATCAACTTAGAATTGACTAAGTTGACTCAATGAGTGTTTAGTACTAAATAGATACTATTACTTAAAAGCTAAATTATTTAAAAATAATTTTACTTTCTTTTAAATTAATTTTTTATATCGCAATAGGATTGACTAAACCGACATTATATAGCCTTATAGTTTGGCTAACACTATTATTTGAAAATTAATTTAATGTTTTCTTATAATGTTATTTAAAATGTAACGAAGAATAACGTTTCTCATCCAAAACTCTCTAATTATTTAGTTTACCTTCATCATGCATATCAGCACCATATTTCTTCTACTCTTCCTATAATTAGATAATTGTAGGATATTAGATTTTTGAAGGTATTGTATACAACTAATACAAATAATTGAGGCAGATTTGATGTTTAACTCATGGAAAAGAATTAGCTCCTATTTTACTATTTTAAAAATATTTTTTAAATTTATCATAATTTAGTTAATTATTTATTCGTTATAATTATAAAATATTGTTCATATACTGGAAAATAATTTATTTTAATCCTGGTATATATATAGCCTTTATATATAACTTTTTTAATATATTTTAAAATTCTATTATCTAAATTTATAAAAATTAAACAAAATGAAAAAAAAAATTGTATAAAGAGTAGAGGTAATATATTTTACTTAAAATTTGATGAACTAAAAAAAGATGGAAACATTTAACATAAAAAATTGTCATATAGTGTACACCAAGCAATAACTATTTTTCTGGAGTGAGGCATGTGTATACAAAAAGTTAAAAAACTTGATTCATTATTCATAGTCATAATAACTGGGACTATTCTAATTAGCAACTTTTCTTAGGGTTTACACTGTCAATGGAACGCTTTTCTTTCTCTCCCAAACGTGAAAGACCAGCTGGGTCGTCGAAAAAATACTAAAAAATAATAGAAAAGAGAAGGAAACTACACATACGACTGAGAAACATGATTACCTTTATCTTAACTTTTTAAATGTTTATTGTGTTTTTAGAAACAGTAAATATAATAACACTACTTTATTTACATCGTATAGTCTTCCATTAATGGTTGACGGGTCAACATTTTATTGCATTTAAATCCAGTATAAAGTTATATAAAATATTTTTTTTTTTATGATTGTTTAGATGTTTAATTTGGTCTATTAATAAAAGGTCATTGTTTAAATTTTTCATATAAATATGTCGTCCAAAAATTTATGTTCTTGTATATAAGTCACTTTTATTAAATATAAAAGAAAATTGTGTGGATTAAAATTCTCGTAAAAGACTTACAACTTATGTTACAAGTGACATTATGTTGAATTATTAAGGAAAAGACATAGCTTAAATCGTAAATTTTAAACTTTAAAATTTACTAATGGTCTTGTCATATATATTAAAATATTTAGTTTTAATAAGTTTATGTATTAATTTTTATAAGTTATTATGATTGGATGGATAATAAATATTATTTTCTGTTAAAATATATTTAATATCTATGTGTTTTATTAAAGACATCATATAATGATTATATTATATTATATATTGAGATGTGAATGAGCATTTCAACATTTCGTTGATAATGTTTATATTAATATTATTTATTGGAGATTATAGTTTAAGAAAATAACAGTTTAGATAATTTTGTGTTTTAGTACCTGGATTGATGAGTATGTTAATATAGTTTTGTGTTTTAGTACGTGAATTGATGAGTATGTTAATATATTTGTATGGTGTTATAATTTATGTTTTAAATTAAATTAGTTCATCTTTATATATATATATATATATATATATATATATATATATATATATATATATATATATATATATATATATATAGGTTTTCTTACGCTCATCCCAAAACACATTAAGTACTACCACTTGTTTCTATAGAAATAACTTATTTCTATTATTTTCTTTCTTTAATCATTTGTTTCGAATTTTTTTATTAAATATGTTACTACTATACGCATTATTTGACGGTGCCGAAAATGAAACACAAAATTTGTACATCATAAAAATAAAAGCGAAAATTAATATAAATTTGTACTTTGAGACGAGAACCGAGTGTGGTTAAACTTGCACTAATTAATATAATACGGGTCTCCCCAAATATACTATAAAAAATGGAAAAGTAAAGGATCGACACATACCCTGATATTTATCTTAATTTTAAATGTTTATTAACAGTTAATATAACATTTAACACTACTTTAATAACATCCTGTTATGTAAATATAAAATAAAATAAAAAACTATTATGAGACTTGCTACCTTTTTACCTTTAGAATACTAAGAATGCACAATACTAATGAACGGACGGGCAAGGCATATATTTTACAACGTTCGAACATGTGTGAGAAATTATAGCTACAGATGAATGTGAACTAACATTTAGAGTGGACAATAATATATTGAGATTAGAGAGCATTCTCCTTCAAAATTATGACTAATGGGCTGAGCGTCATGATTGTTTTGAAAGAAATCTGGTATAATGATTAAGACGATCTAACGTATGTTACTCTAAATGAAGGTATCTTTCGTCTAAAAAACAAAGGGAGAATTTTCTAAAGAAAATGTTGACAGATATAATAACAATATTCTTATGACTTTTACGAATTTGGTAACTTTAACAACTTGACATGTTCCCACAGAGTGAGACACACATAAATATAAAAATAAATAAGTAAAAGGGATGATCCATTATTCATGCCAAAGACCACGTACTAATTGTTTCACCGTTTCCATTGCAGGAGTCTTAGGTTCACACCATTAGTAATTATTAAAATTCAAATAATTAAAGTTTAAATCTAGATCAATAACTAAATCTAGTCACATGTATAACATAAAGTTCTCTTATGACATAAAAGATTTACATATAACGTAGTGCTATATTATTTACTGTTCACTACTTGACTTACTTTAAAACAGGTCAATATTTTATTGCACTTTTTTTTTGTACAATATTTTATGGTATTTAATTCAGTATAAAAATAATATTTAAAATTGAAAATAATACTTTTTTGAGTTAAATTTATCTATTTTATTAGAGGTGGATTTTAAGCTTAATTGAATCTTATAAAATCGGCTTATAAGAAAATATTTATATTTACTGATAAACTATTAGAAATGTCTTATCTCTAGTCGATGTGGAATCTTCATCACATCCTCTCAACAATCTCAACAATCTTGTTAGAATAGACTATAATACTATATCAGAAGTGGATTTTAAATCTAAGTCAACATTACGAAATCGACTTGTAAGATAAAATTTGTTCTCATCTATAAATTATTGAAAGACTTTCTTTTCTAATCGATAAGGAGTCTCTAACATATCTCTTAAAAAACAACATAAAAATTATGTTCTTCTTAGAGAAAAATCAGGGATTGAGTTTGTTGTTGATTTTTTTCTTTAAAATTACTTTATAAAATATCTACTCAAATATAATCTCCCTAATGGTTTGGTATGGTGATTTTAAAAATCCTTTTAAAAGTAGAAAGAGGAGGAACTCTTAAAACTTATTTTCACAATTGTATTTTACTATGCAAATACACAAGCTATTGTTTACTTTATATAAATATATTTGTAATGAATAAATATAAATTTTATTAAAATCTATAATAAATTTATTTTTAATATGTAAGTTATATTTAAAATTTATAATTAATAATGTATATTATAAGAAAAATAGTAGTATTTAAAAAAAATACTTTTTTTTGGCACATTTCTATCCTCAACAAATGAAAGAGATATAAAAATAAGAGTATGGGTAAAGGAGATGAATATGAATAAAAAATATGAGTACAAAGATATTTATATAAAAAGTGAAAAAAAATTATGAATAAAAAATTTATCATCTTTAAATATGAATATTTATATTAAAACATAATTTATAATTCATGTTAACTCTCTATCAAAGCATACAAATTCATAACATATAAATCAAAGTTAATTAAATAGATACTAACTAAATTAAAGATTAAAGATATATTATATTAATATCTATCTAATCAACATTAATTTAAGTAAATAACAATTTAAATAAAAGTAACATTGACTTCATCAATACTAAGTTAATTAAATATAAATACTAAAAATAAATAAAATAAGTTAACAAAATATAAATGCTAAAAAAAATAAAATTAGGATCCCTTAAATGGATCCTAACTTGATTTATTTTTAATATTTATTTTTATTAATATAGACTAAGTCAACGATATTCTAACACTAACATAAATATTATTATTTATTAAAAAAGGTTAAAAATAATTAACACTGCCTACTTTTACGAACTCTATTAGCTTTCAATAATAAATAAACTCTTTTAGCATTAACTGAACTAACATTGATCGGAAGCTAACAAAAATATTTATATATTAAAAATAGTTACTGTTATTTTAGGATTAATTATGCCGACTTTATCAACAACTAAATTATTTTAAAATAATTTTACGCTTTGTAACTAATATTTGGAAACTAATTTTATATTTTCTTATAGTATAATAAATTTAATTTTAAAATTTGGAATAAGATATATAAAGATGAATTTATGAGGAGAGGATGTACTATTAGAGAAAAAGGGTCCTTTAATACAGAGAATTTTGCAAGTTTATCTTTAAAGAAAAGGTTTTGAATTTAATTTAATTTGTATTCTTCTTATATTTCTATTTGAAAATATTATTTGTGTGTAACACCCTTTTATCTTTATTGTTTTTTTTTTTCGGCAATTGTGGTAACATCCTTTGATAAACGTTTTGTTTTGGTTTTCAAATATAAGTCTTTTATAGTTCTTAGAGTTATCAATAAAATTCATACACTTCCATAGCAATTCCATAACCAACAGCTACCTAGTAAATTAAAGCTTCTTTTTAAGATTTATGAGTTTGGTTTTAAAACTAGGATGCAAGATGTATGAAAAGGAGAACATGCATGCACCTTTCAAACTAGAATCATCTCTTCTTGTTCTTCTTTTTATTCTTTTTTAACAGCAAAAAAAAAATTAATGAAAGTATTTAAAAAGTATTCCAACACTAATACAAAACAATGAAAGATAATTCCAACAACATCCATACCACCTTAAACAAGAAATTCCTACAACTAATCACTAGAAATGACAAACTACTCTACAAGAAGAAGATTATAGTGACCAAACAAACAAATATATATGAGCCAAACAAATAATCAGAGCAACAAGATTAGACACCAACATAAATTGAGAATCTGTTGATCTCCACAAAGCTATCGTGTAATCATATTTTGAAATGGTAAATATATATTGAGAAGTTTGCATGTTCTTAGATAAAAGATGTGGAATCATATTCCATTGTTTTTATTTCGGTGATGATATTATTTGTGTTGTGTATGATACTTTGTGTGAAGGACTTTGTTGTCCGAGACAAAATGATTTGAGATGCAATAGTTTAACTATGTGCATTAAGAAGCACTCGTCTTTTTTTATACACTATATATACAAGCATATTTTTCAATACTCAACCACTTTCTATGTCCCGTTCCCTCCTTTATCGTGTCAATTAAAAAGTAACATGCGTTTAATATTTTTATAAAAGTAGCTTTTTTTCATTTTTATTACTTATATTTTCACTAAAATATTAATTTTCATACTTGCACCCCTCCATCTTTATAAATAGGTTACCCTAGATGATACTTCTCAGACTATTGAACTTACACTCATTTAAGATGCAGACTCCACCAATCGATACCAATTTTCTTCTTCAGTTGGTTTTCTTCGAATGCCTCTGTGTTTCGATATTTACAGTATTCATGATATGGCTTTTGACAAGAAACCTAAGGTATGGATAACCATTTTGATAATTTGATTCAATATGTTAAAACAAACAAATATTTTCAAGTTACTTGAAACGAATGACTTAGAATTTAGATAATTGGTAGATGAAATGGTATATTTGTGTAGAATAGTCCTAAGTATCTATTCATGTATATTCAGAATTCTTGTTAATTATAATTTATTGTCGTGAATGTTAGCTTTTATGGACTACATTTAAACAAGTAATAGCTGTGCATTCAAATTTTTATGATTAACAACACTTTATATTTATGAATTGCAATGGAGTAAACATGTTGTTTTGAAGAGAGTGACTGACCAACCTAATTATGAATTATATATATATAATTATTTCACAGGTACAATATAAAAATAATAATTTTTAATTAATTAAGTGGAAGAGTTTTTTTTAATAACTGAAACAGTTTATTTACGTAATCTCCTCTTAAATTAGAACTTTACCTAAATTAATATTTAAAAAATTCAAAAAAAATTAAGGGTTTTACTGACTCCTTCTTTCTATAAGTTTCAAAAAGTTATTTTATTTAAAAAAATATTTCGATATATTAATTTGTTTTTATCGATTAAATAAAATAATGTTATTGAAATAAGAAAATAGTATTATTAAAAAATTGGGCACTTTAAAATATTTATTTTATATTCATTAAATTTAAGAGATGTTTAGAAAAATTGCAGTTAATTTCTTTAATTATTAATTACAACAATATATTTCTTAAAATAGTTATTAGATTATTTACTAAATATTTATTAGATTATTTTCTAGATATTTCTTAGTATAGATTTACTTTATTGAATTTTCAAATATTTTTTAATATTTTAAATACATTTGTAAAGAAAACTATAGTTGATGTTCGCAATTCACCACATCTGCCTTTGTTCTGTCACTGTATTTAGAAATAGTTAAAAGAAAAAAAGTATTTGTCAGTGTATTTAAAATTTTAAACTATCAATTTATACTGTTTATAATTGTACTTATCGCGAGAAAAATATTAGCAAATAATATTTAAGTCTCAATCTATACGTGATAAAATTATATTATACTGAAAAAAGACCAACAAAATCTCATATATATAACTTTTATAAATCTTAGATCAAAATATGATAAAAAAAAATTACTATTATATTATTTTAAATATTATGTTTTATAAAAAATTATTTATAAAATTTTTGAATATATTAAAATTATTTATATAAATTTTTGAATTAATTTTTTAAAAATAAAACGAGTGGTTCAAGGCCTAATATTTTCAAGTTCATGGTTTATGAAAAAAGTTTGTATTTGTATGTCATTAGCTACAAGTTGATTTCACTTCTATAAATAGGTTGTCTGTTATACACAGGTTTGGTGTGTGGTTATAATTTTAATTTATAGTTACCGGCAGTGAATTGATGATCTTGCAATAAAGTTTGTAGTATTTAGTCTCTGAACTAGATTAAAGGCTGAAGAGGTTTGTGTGAAAAAGCATTCCTTTTATTTATTTTGATTACCTCACTAATAACTCAACATTTGTTAATAATTATGCAGACTCCGGGGTATATTTCGCTCATTCATAAATCGTGGCCATCAAGAAATCCGTGAGAACGATATCCAAGTTCCAGATTTGATTAGAGATGCATTCCGTAACGATGGCAGACAAAGAATTATAAATACTAGAATTGGGGTTTCGAACAGGTTTTCGTACTGTATACTTAAACTACTCTTTTTATTTGGTTCTGCACTCCAACTTTGAAGTGATCTAGTAATTTGGGTTATCTGAAAGTAATGCAGATATCTTATTCACATAATGGCTCTAGGGCTTTACAGAAAAAAGTTCTTTAAGATATTTAAAGGATGTTATTAGCTTTATAAAAGAATTTCTGAAAAATAATTTTTAAATTTAACTTAATTTTATAAAACTGATTTATAAAGTAAGGTTTATACTCATTTATAAATAATAAATAGTAAAATAGGTTTAACAATCTTAATAGAATAAACTCTAATATTATCTTAAAAATAAATTTTAAATTTAATTCAATCTTATAAAATTTACTTATAAAATAATATTTATACTTAATTATAAATTATCGAAAAATTTATTTTAGTTATCGTGAAATCTCGAACTATTTTTTACAAGCAAAGATTATACATATAATTCCCAACAAATTGTTTATCTTATAGAATTATTAGACTTTCAAATTCAAATTCTGACATCATCCTTATTTTAACCGTCAAAGCAGTGAAGGAAGTTCAAGGAGGGCAGCGAATGATAAACGTGGAAATGAATGAGGTATTGACGACCGCTTGATAAGTTGATAAGCATATAAAGGATGTTGTGGTATTTCCTTTTGAGCTCTAAAATAAAAATAGCGGAAACCTATGTAAAACCATATGTTATCTATCTGGTGATTTTGCCTGTGTGTCGTCGTGGATGGAAATTTTCAGAAAATGTAATTGTTATCGTCATGGTTTGTTGTTTGTTTTTAAGGACTCATGATATATATATATATATATATATGATAATATGTTTAATATATATTCCTTTTTAGTCATTTGTTTCTTTGGACGTGGATAAGAATGAAAAAATAATTCTAACATGAAGATGTTATTGGGTAAAATATTTAATGGATATTAAATCAATTTTTTTATGAACACGTACGGCGTAATGAATATTTTAATTATTCACTTATTTATTAATTAGATAAAAACTCTAAACCCTAACATCATCTACAATCTTCATGGTATCAAATTTGCAAATATTTATTAATTAATTTTATTTACTATTTTTAAGAAAATTAAAATATCAAAATATAAGTATTGGTGGAAGAAATATTAACATTACAAAGTTGTTTAAAATTTAATTTTATATTTGTATATATTATTTTTTATTTATTTAAACTTATGAAATTAAAATTATTTTTTTAAATTTATAGTTTATGGTTCAACTTCTGTAAATTTATTTTTAAAAAAGATCAAATTTATTTACACTAATATTCTATCAATACAATTTATTTCAAGTATATTTTTAAAATTAATTTTTATCCGAATTTATATTTTTAAGAATTATATTTAAATAATTTTATTTCAAATTTTAAAAAAATTAAAAATATCCACAGATATAAAAAAATATGAATATTTTTTGCTGATAGTGGATTAACGAAATGGATAATAAAACAATTTTTTTTAGATGAAACATGAGATATTAACTTTATCCGCTTACCATCTCTAATTGGGGATGTAAATCTTTAGATATTGTTTTTATAATTTATATTATTATAAGTAGTGTTTTTATCACTTGTAGATATTTTGGATTAGATGAATGATTGAATTATAAACATGTTTCCGATCATATAGACTCAGTTTAACTAACTGATGAGGCACAATGTTTTGCAGAAAATATTTTTCTAAAAGTGTAAGAATTTCATAAAATAATATAGGACATATACATCTACTAACAAAGAGGATTCCCTTTATAAAATTTCTATAATATTTTTAGTATACACATTTGTTTATTAATTATACTCTTATTAATACAATTTTTTTCACTCTTTGTATTTTGTGATTGCTTTTTAAAATCTAATTAACTACTTATAATAAAAGAATTACCTATAATAAAATTATCAGAATTTAATAACATGGTCTGGATTTCAAACTTAGCCTTTAACTTTAATGGCCATGCTATTTAAATCCTCATTTTACTCTTCATATTCCCTTAACTTCATTCTGTTTTAGTTTTTTATATATTCTAAGGATACCACTCTTTTCTTCCAACTTCACATATCTACTTGTTTTAAAATTTTGTAAACCAGTTTCTATAATGTAAATTTTAAATTTATCACAAAAATAAAAATCTACAGAAAAACTCTTGTATGAAAAAAATAAATGGCAGTGCAAAAAAATATAAAAGTGGTGTAAATAGTTCCAGCTCTTCTTTGATCTGGCCTCTTTCTTAAACATCATCAAATGAACGTGAAATACTTTTAGAAATAAAATCTTTTATATTCTCGAATGTAGCTGAATATAAATCTATTTTCTTTCGTCTGAGATGAGATATTCAAATACTGATTCTCTTTTTTAGACTGATTAGACGATATAGTTTACAACGTCAAATAATATTATAATGTTGTAAAATTTGAAGACATTACACTTGGAGTTTCAATTGATGAAGTAAAAACACTATTTAAAACTTCATCCTTTATCTTATTGAATTAGACAATTCTATAAAAATCTTCACATTATTTATATTTATAGTAGAATCAGCCTTCAATTCAACATAATTAATTTGATTTCATTTGTACCTCTAAAAATTCAATCAAAATATTTCTTATATCTTTTTTTATTAGATAAAACAAAGTTATTAAACAATTGATTAACACAACAAGAGCATATTAATGTGTAACATACGAATGAAGAGGACAACAAAATATTTTAAATAATAAGTTAAATAGGCATAATCTATAACTTAAACAAATGATACTCTTTCATCATACTCATTTTGTTAACTATATCTATACACACACGCTTCTTATATATATTCTGAAATACTCATTCGAATACATAACATACACCTCTCCAAAATAATTTCTGGAACAACCCTTATGTAAGTGTCTTTCATAACCCAATTTCTAGAAGCCTAAAATTCATCTTTGCATGAAGAAACAATCCATAAACTTACTTATACTGCCTTTCCTTACCTTCCAAACAACATAAGCTCATCTACAACATGTCACTAGAGAAATGCACCACCACTTACCCCAGCCACTGCCACCTAAATCATCTCAGTTCACCATCAACACATTATATCTCTTCCTTTTATATAAAATTGAGAAGGTGCATTAAGCAATTGCTTGTTGGCAAATGGATATTGGGGAGTGTGGGTTTTAGGGAAGTTGGTCTTACTTATTTGGAGCTTTGAAATGGGCACTTGACAGACGGATTCTTCCTGCACCTTCATATTATCTTCCTGCACCTCCATAAGTTTGAATATTATAATTTTAGTCATGACAAAAAACCAAAATGCCCTTAATGGTAGAGAAATAGGTTAAAGGTTAAGTGGAGGTTCTACGGATTGTACAATTCATAATAATAGAATTTTTTTAATTGAATTTAGACTGAAATCAAATATTTCAAAGTTATGGATTGTACAATCTATAATATTTTTTCCTACACCTTCATCATTTATTGAATTTTTTTCAATAAATTGTGGATTGTACAATGGGCATAGAAAAAATTAATCAAGAAGGATGAGTGAACATACAGAAATTCATCATTTGCCTTAATTTAATTAGTGTAGTTTTATTTTAATTGAATTTGAAATGAAACCAATCAAGAAAGATGAGTGAATGTTCAGCATAACAATCTAAGAGACTCTTTCATTTGAAATGGGTGTAGAGGAGCAAAAGAGACTCTTAATTTGAAATGGTGGGCATAGAAGAATATAATAGACTCTTCATTTTAAAATGGGGTTGGAACTTGGAATGAGAATAAGTGTACAGCAAAAGAGACTCTTCATTTAATTAAAACATGATTGGGTGGTGTTATGGTGAAAACACATATAACAAAGTCAGACATTGAATAAATAAAATTAGGTTTGTATAGATAAAGATAAAGATAAAGAAGGAGAACAATTTAATATAAAGTAGGAGAACACTTTAATATAACTCTTTCTTTATGTGTACAAACCTAATTTTATTCAATGTAATTAAAGTCTGACTTTGTTATATGTGTTGTCACTCTAACACCTCTATGTAATTAAAATTAAATGAAGAGTCTCTTCTACTGTATGTTTATTCTCATTCCAATCCAAGTTCCAACGGCATTTTAAGTAAAGAGTCTATTATGCTCCTATATACTCATTCCAAATGAAGAATCTATTATGCTCCACTATACCCATTTCAAATAAAGAGTCTCTTTTGCTCCTCTACACTGATTTCAAATAAAGAGTCTTTTAGATTGTTATGCTTATGTGAACATTCACTTCTTTTTCTTGATTGGTTTCATTTCAAATTCAATTAAAATAAAACTAAACTAATTGAATTAAGGCAAATGAAGAATATGGTACCTTCACTCATCAGTCTTGATTGGATTTTATTTCAATTTCAATTAAATTACCTTGTTGCATTGTACAATCTGCAATTATTGAATTTTTTTTCTATGAATTGCAGATTGTACAATATGTAAGTCATGAAATTTTGATTTTAGACTTGCGGATTATACAATAAACAATTTATTGAAAAAATAGATTGTACAGTCTGTAACGATGAAAGTGAAAGAAAATTATTGTAGATGATACAATCCATTGTATATTGTGTGAAACCTCCACTTAACCTTTAATCTATTTTTCTAACACTTAAAAACATTCTGGTCTTTTTGTTATGATTAAAATTATAATATTTAAAATTATGGAGTTGCTGGAAGAATCCGTCCACTTGACACTCACGTCATAGAGTTTGGTACTGTTTTTATTTGCATTATTTAATTTTAGTTCATTCTTCTTTTATTTACAAGACTAATTTCTCATGATATAAAATTAATCACAGTGTTACACATGGATATTAATTAATAATTTATAGCTATACACAAAATGCGATAAGGTGATGTATAACTGATTAATCGTGGTTTGTGTTACAAGGTATGATAAAGTTCTGTTACCATTTATTCTATCTTGTTGAAATATGAATATATTTTTATGTAATATTTGAATATTATATACATGATTTAATATGCATTTAATAAAGTGTACAGTAAGTTTTTATTAATATTTATGTATAATGTTATTATAAGAGAATAATAATATTATTCATCAACTATAATAATAATACTATTGACAAGAGAAAATGCATTTTATCACAACCTTCATTGAATATTTGTATAGCCAAAACAAAATTTAACTTTATAATATAAGGATCCAACAATTTGTCATCCATGAACCAATTTTAAAACCAATAAAAATCACCCATACTTTCACTTAAACCATAGAAACAACACAATCTTTCAAGGCAAGCACAACAAAATGGTTCCTCCTCATTCGAAAATAGTTTTATAATAATTAAGACGAAACCTTCCTCCACCCCATATCTTATTCCTGCACCTCCATAACAAAATTTAATTCAAAAAATGATCTTGGGGAAATTATCAAGTTGTTCCTGCTTTATTAAAGAGTTTCAACCTTTTTTTTTTCCGTCCATTGAATATTGAATGAGAACCGGATGGCTGGTTTGTTTTTTTATTTTATTTTTTTATGAGTTGTTGGAAGTTACAAATATGAATAGTCTTTATATATTTTCAGAGAAAGTTAACAAGGTGTTTGATTCCTTGGTCTAGAAAAAAGAGAAGAATATTGTATTCTTTGGCTCTTGCCTTAATTAAATTAATTTAAAACAAATATGTGAAATGCAACAGATACAGTAGGAGAAGAGACTCTTAATTTAAAATGGGATTGGGATTGGAAATTGGAATAAGAGACTCTTCATCTCTTTTTATTTTTAAGTACATTAATTTTAATTGGTGACAACACATATAACAAAGTCATAATTTAATTGTATTAAATTTAAAAAAAAATAGGTACAGAAGAAGGTGAACAGTTTAAATAGTGAACAAAATTATAGTTTCCTCATCATATCTGTCACAGTGCACAAACCTACTATTAATTTAAAAAAATTTAAAAAATAAATGACAACAGGATGACAACCCCATCTGATTCACATTTGAAAAAATATGTAAACCGAATGAACATGTGATCGAGTTGTCATTTTATTGTGGTGTTAGTGTTTTTAATTTTTAAAATTTTATATCTTTTAATCATTTAAATTTATAATTTGATATTTTTACAACTTTTAGTCATGTCGGTTAGTATAGAAGACAATACAAATTATGATACTCTTATGAACCAAATATAATTTAAACTATTATTGATGTGATAAATTATTTTATAAATATTTAAAAGGAGCATTCTTAAGTTTTTAAAAAAAATTATTGAATAAAAATATGCTCATATTAAATATGACGCATGCTATATTTTGATATTTAAAAAATTATTCTATTTATAATATAAAATATTTTTAATAATAAATAACACATGATTTTATATATTTATATATATATATATATATATAAAATTATTTGTAAGTTATATATATTATTTTTTATTAATAGAAATATTATGAGTGGGATCAGTGAATTGAGTCCAGATTTTATTTTTAGAAAACGTGATGCGAATATGAAAAAGAAGAGTGTGAACAGTGAAGTTAATAGACTAGAGGAAAAATCCATTTCTTAAAAAGTAAAACACGGGATAGATATAAGAGAAAGGTATCCAAATAATGAGAGAGCTTCATCTTCCACCTTCGTAATATCAGCTCCCACCTTTATACCTTTTTTGATTCCAAAATTAATCTTTGACAAAAAGATAAAAATACCCTCCTCCGCTGAAAATTATGACTTCCATACCCTCTTCTCGTGTGCACTTAACAATAAGACAATAAAATAAAATAAAAAATAATAAACAACAATAGTTCCTCCCCACTCCTCAGACACGAATTTTTTTTTGAGGAGGCGACACGTTCATCCCGCACCTTTCATGCACTTCCCGCAATGCTCCTTCCGTCGGAAAGCACCTTCCACCGTCTCCTCCTTTAAGGCACCACGACACCATTAACCTCCACAACACACCACCCACCATGCACCTGCACTACGCTGTCATACACCTCCACCTCGCCACTACCTCCCTGCACCATGCATCACGCCACCATGCACCCTGTCGTCAAAGCCACCACATACTTTCCCCACGTCACTAGAATACCTCACCAAACCCATACCCTCACCATTTTTCTTCCTCAAGACATGGCTACGCTAGGTTCCGAGAACCACTCGAAACTCCAATGCCATGGCTAAGAAGTTGCACCCTCACCATCGTCACACTCCCCCATCGGTATGCACCAATTTTTTTCTTTTTCCTTAGTACAAAATGACGTCATATATAAAAAGAATAATATTTTATAATTATTCAATACAATAAAATTAAACACATTAAAAATAGAAAAAATTATATTCTAATTTTCTTTTATTTTATTATATTTTTAAAGTAATTCGTTTAAATTGCGACTTCCTTTACTTAGATTCCAACTTAAATCTTAAAAAAAATACGTAAAGGGATTTGTCTGTTTCAAAAATATTTTATAAATATTTAATTATTGTTTAAACTATATTTTTTTTTTGGTATTCAATCTTATTATATTAGAAAATTATAAGGTAATATTACTATGAAGTCATTTTGCTGCAAGAAATCCGACTTCTTCGTATAAAAGGTGCCTCCAAGCATAACTTATTTAATTATATAATTTTTTTAAAATTTAATCTGCCCCACTTTTGTAAATAAGCCGACTCCCATCTCA
>Ga0209700_105763_pt1 | contig 20303 bp, 14 predicted proteins | sample SiratroredBW_FD_187528 | JGI IMG/M metagenome (GOLD analysis project Ga0209700, IMG submission 187528) | Root nodule microbial communities of legume samples collected from California, USA - Siratro red BW (SPAdes) (version 2) | ecosystem: Host-associated > Plants > Roots > Nodule | place: USA...
GCAGAAGCAAAGTCACATTTGTTTTGGCACTTGATCCCCTGCGGAAGCAAGGTCTCGGCCTTTCTTTATTTTTCGACTCCCTGCAGAAGCAAAGTCACAGTTATTTAAATTTGTTGATATGTTGACCTCCTGCAGAAGCAAGGTCGCATTTGTTTTTGGCACTTGATCCCCTGCAGAAGCAAGGTCTTGGCCATTCTTTATTTTTCGACTCCCTGCAGAAGCAAAGTCACAACCACTCTTCGGGATCCTCTACAGAAGCAAGTTCTCCGCATTTCGTTTTGGTACGTGACGTGACCCGAACAAAATAAGTGTCTCTGTCTTTACTTAAATTTTACTTTTATAATACGAATTTTTCTCAAACTTTCATATTATCATGTAAAACTTAAGTAAAGAGGGACAATTGTCAATACCCGATTTTGTCCGGGTAATCTTTTAAATTAAAGCATAATGATAAAAATGAATAAAGAAAAATGAATAATAATATAAAAATATATATTTATTAGTTTAAGTTTTCTTGAAATAATAATAATAATAATAATAATAAAAAATAAATAAATAAAATTCGATTTTTTCCATTACAAAACAAAAAAAAGACTAAAAAAGAAAAGGTGCTGATTTTAAAAAATAAAATAAAATAAAATAAATAATTAATAATTAAAAAACGAAAATAACAAGAAAATAACAAAAATATTTAAATTAAAACAACAGAATCTGAAAATTTAAAAAAAATAATAAAATAAATAATAATAAAAATAAATATAACAATAAAAATAACTGCTTCCAAACTTGATTTGCAAGTTTTAAAAAATAAATAAATAAATAAAAATAATAATAAATAAAACAATAAAGAAAGAGTCAACTCTCTAACTTCTCACTCTCCTAACTCCACGTAATATTTTCTTTAAAAAATAAAAAAAAAAGAATTGTGAAACTGTTCAAAACAACCCACGTTCTCTACTCCATAAAAATAAAATTAATAATAAATAATAAATTGTTACCGTTAGAAAATGGCTTAAGTCTAATTCCTAGGTAGATTCATTTCGAAGATTAATTTAAAAAAAATAATAAATAAGGAGAATGGGTCAAAGAGTGGTAACTTTTCTGAACCACCTTGATTTCAAAATAATAATAATAATAATAATAATGCAAATAAAAAATGGGAGAAAAAAGCACACGAGGGGGAATCATTTTTTAGTCACAAAAAGAATACACGTGGGGAGGAACGAAGAAAAAAACAGAGAGAGAAAGTAGAGAAGAAGAGAAGATTGATTCTCCTGTCTTACTATCCACAAACTGAGAAGCAAGGAACGTTTGAAAAGGAGACAATCATTTTTGAAGAACGCTCACAGGTATGATTTGTAAGCTTTAGATTTTCATATGGATTTTGAAGTTTGAAATTTGTAAATCATGTGTTCTTATCTTCTTATAATGTTTTTTTTAGTTCTCCATCATCTCATTTTCATATAAAGATAAAAAAAATAAGAAAATGGAGGACCTTTAGCTCTTTATGGCATTTTGTTTTTTTTCTTATTTCTTAAATAATAAAAAATTCATCATATTTCATCTTCCATACATTAGTCTCTGTATTTTGTGCTCCCAAAACCACTCCAAAACAGTCCCAAAACGACTTCCTCCGACACCGCCATTTTTCCGCACCACCAACAACCACCATTTTACCTCCAAAAATAGCCATCATGTAGTCCCTTTAATCCCAACAAGATGCACCCAAAACAACAACCAAACAATACCCAAAACAGCACCATTTTTCCCCAAAAATAGTACCAGTTTTATCTCCAAAACGACACCACTTTACCTTCAAAACAGCACTGAAACAACTATGAAAACGCCATAAAAACGGTGCAAAAAAAAAAAAAACGCCCCGTTGCGCCACCTCCGTCGACGGCATTCATCGTCGTTGCCTGCCACCTGTCGCCGCCGCTTGCACCATGCCCCTCGCCGCCGCCGCCTTCATGTCTCCACAGCATGTGCCCTCAAACCCTAATGAGTTTCTGGTTAGTGGGGGTGCTCTCTGCACCCCACCTGTTGGAGCTTGCACAACACGTTTTTGCAATTCCCAAAATGCCCCTAGCCACTAGTTGGATTTCTGATTAGCAGATCTACTTCCTGCACCCCCATTGATTAAGTTTTGCACCCATACACCTCTCAATTACCAAAATGCCCTTAACCGAAGATTGAGTTTCTTATTGGTAGTGTTACTTCCTGCACCCCCATTAATTAAGTTCCGCACCCACACTCTCCACAATTACCAAAATGCCCTTAACCCAAGATTGAGTTTCTTATTGGTGGGGTTACTTCCTGCACCTCCATTAATTAAGTTCCGCACCCACACTCTCTACAATTACCAAAATGCCCTTAACCCAAGTTGAGTTTCATTGAGTCATGTTCCATTTTTGCATGCATGATTTCATTAAAATTAAAATGTCAATTCTATGTTGCATATAACTGTCGCATATTATTTTTCAACACTAAATTTGATATATACCCCAATCCTTAAAGCCCAGGCTTTAAACCTAGCACCGTTCCTCAAAGCCCAGGCTTTAAACCTGGCACCGTTCCTCAAAGCCCAGGCTTTAAACCTGGCACCGTTCCTCAAAGCCCAGGCTTTAAACCTGACACTGCTCCTCAAAGCCCAGGCTTTAAACCTGACATTGTATCTCAAAAGCCCAGGCTTTAAACCTGGCACTGACACCATTGAATTACCTTATTTTCAAACATAAACTTTCAAAAATTCTAAAATATCAAACCGATTAACAATTTTATCAACAAAGAAGTACGTAACCCTGATTCTCCATCCCTGATGAAGATACGTAGGAGCAAGGTCAAACCTTGTCGGGCTCCCTAAAACCAAAAAAAATATTTTGTTTGTGTTTATCTTAATATCTTTCTTGGGAAAATAAGTGTTTTAAAAAATACACTCAGACTACTTATTTAATTAAAGGTACCGTCTTAGGACGGGCATTGTGGGGGTGCTAACACCTTCCCTACACGTAACCGACTCCCGGACTCGAAATCCGTTTTTGCAAACTTGCCTTATCTTGTTTTTGGTTTTCCATAGTTTTTCCTAATAAACTATGGTGGCGACTTCTCTGTTTTGAAAATTAAAATAAATTATTTTTGTTCGCCGTCCCCGTTGTGACCCCGATTGTGACACACCATAATATGTAAAAGTAAATTATAAGATCTAAGTAACTGCTCTCAATACAAATATTCTAAATTTCTCAATACAAATATTCTAAATTTCTAAGTTGATGAGAGTTAAATTTTACAAAAAGAATCAAAATTGTGCAAATAAAATACTCAAATAAAATAAAATGATAAGTAATTTTGACACTTATCAGTCAACGCTCCTTATATAAGTTTGAATAAGCTAATTCAAATAAGACTTACGAGCTAGTATATTAACTTGTCTTGCATGATTGTGTGCTTAATTGATAAAAAATAAGAAATTTTTTTATAGTTTTTTAATATAAAATTTGAGTATCTTACGAAAACAAAGATTTATTAACATAATAATTAAAAGTAAAACTTTACAATTAATTGTTTATTATTGAGTTATAAGTAAACGAGGAAGTATATAGTAAAAAAAATGCATGAAAGTAAATTATTAAAAAAAAATCTAACATTTATATTTGTATATATTTGACGTTGATCAAATAATACTAAAAAGTATTAATCATATAAAAAAACATAAACAATTTTAACAATAATAAAAGATAAAAATAAAAATAAAAATAATGCAAATCACGTTACTTAGGTAAGTCAACTTAGAATTTCCCCCATGCAAGTTATAAGTTATGCGATTTGTAAGTTATGCAATTTGTGCAAACTAACAAACTTAAACTCACTTGATACAATTTTACATTAATATGGACATGTTCTCATGACTTACGCTATATTGTTATTCTTAATTCATAATTACAAAATATATTTTCTACCATAACATTAAAAAAATCTCCAAAATATATTTCGAATTGCTTTATCTCATACAAGTGCTAGGGAAATTTGACAAAAAGAATAACCTCTTAGTTAATGTGTTCTGTTTATAAGATTATTGGGTGCATGTGGAAATTTTGGGGGAAGAAGAAACACTCCCAACCGAAGCGGAAGAATCTCATTCCAGACTCATTTTTTCTACACTTCCGTAATTTCTTCTTCCATCTCCAAACGCTCATCAGTAAAATAACTATTAAAAATAAAAAAAATAAGTAAATCTTACACATCTTAATAAATATAATATAAAAATGATATTTTAAATTATATAATTAAAAATATAATTTTTTACTTCAAATTGTTTAAAATATAAAGTTTTTTATTTTAAATTATATAAATATATTTTGAATTGTATAATCTAAAATAAAAAATTATATTTTGGAATTATATAATTTAAAATAAAAAAATTATATTATGAAAGGATATTTTCGATATTTAAAAGAAATATGGGAGGTGTAGAACGAACTCACGGAGGTGCAGGCAGAACGAACGCGTCCTCATTCCATGGACCTTAAGGCCCACCACCCTGGTCTCTCTTTTTTCTCCCTTCTCCTTTCTCCGTTCTCGCTGAAATCTCACATAACCCTTCCGAACTGCAACAAGTTAAGGTCGAAGTACTCAAAATCAATTAATTTAGTTATTTTATTTTTCAAATGGCTCATTCCATAATAAGAAAATGCGTAAAACCAGCGAGCCCCAACTTCATGGCGGCACTCTCGGTCCACCTTATTCGGCGGCGGCTGGCGACGGTAGCGGCGGCGGATGAGGAAGCAGCGCAGTCGTCATCATCGTCGTCGTTCACGTTCTCTTCGGAGGGGGACAAGGTGTACGTAAAGGGGCCATCGGGGAAGTGGAAGTCGTCGTCGTCGGTGACGATGCCGATGTCGTTCATGACTGGGTCGATCGTGGGAAAGCGGTTTTACAACGAGGTGAAGACTCGAGAAGCCGATGACGGGAACGGGTGGACGGTGATGCTCGATTACAGAACCCTAAAGACACCTTCCAAGAGACCCCTCAAGCTTCCCACTCTTCCTCTTGCCAAAGCCATTGCTGCTGAATGGGAATATCAGGTATGCTCTTCTAGGTGTTTGACATTTTTCAGCCATTTTTTGTCCTTTTTAAAAAACTTTTTGATAAACACTTACAGGAAACAAAATTAGAATATAAGGAAGTAAATTTATCTTAGTTTCTCGCATAAATTAAAATTAACATATAGTTTAATCTTTTGTAGAAATGATTTCGTCTGACTTCTCTGACTCTATTATACGATACGTAGGTTGGCTTTAAGTTATACAAGAAATTTAATTCATTTCATTTTCTTATTTTACTTTATATAAGTGCCACAGAAGGATATTCAAACAGAATCAAAATGTTTTGTGGGATGAGTGTTTGATTTATGTAGAGAGCCGTCTAGTGGGGAAAGAGGCTTGTTTCTTGTTGGTGTTGTTTTACGTCTTTTGGTGTTTGCATTGTACTCCTTGTTGGGTCTTGTATTGAATTTTAGTTAACAATTGCTTTGCCAAGGCACAATGCAAGTGCTTTTTGCAGTTTCCCGGTGACGATACAGTTAAGTGAGAAATAGATTCTATCATCTAACATGAACCTTGGTTTTGTTCAAATTTTTTATCTGAGCCTCTTTTCTGTGTGTCAAGAGAGATGGTAAGACCTGTTTATTGTCTGTAGGGGAAGAAAGAGGGAGTTAGAACAGAATTAAGACGTTGTTGTGAAGCTTTTAACATCAAGAGATTCATTTTCATAAAATTTAAATTTAATTTGGCTATGCCTTGCATGTTACAACATTGGGAAGGATTGATCAAGATTCTGTCGGTTTTACTTGATCATGACAATCTGTATTATCTCGTTCGAAGTAGAGGGTATTGCTATTTGAATAGTTGACAATTATTGGGCCGAGCTGGTAGCTAAACACAAACAATGACCATTTTTTTTAGGATATATATCTCATTTTTTTCAATTCAATGTTGGGTTATGGCTTCATTTGTCATAATTTTTGCACAACCCTGAATCTGATGGCTGCCTTTGTCATCATCAAACGGAATATGCTTTTTTCCCTTGAGCTTCCATGGAAGCTGTGAATTTTGTTTCATAGGTTTTTTAATTGTCCTCCAAAAAGGTTTATAATAATCAATTAGTGGGGTGATATAGCTCATGCCAGCCTTCCCTTCAAAATACTTGATGTACATTTGCATATTCTGTTTAGGTTGTTGATGCTGACGAGTGTCACTTAAATGTGAATTTTGTTTCATAGGTTTTTTAATTGTCCTCCAAAAAGGTTTATAATAATCAATTAGCGGGGTGATATAGCTCATGCCAGCCTTCCCTTCAAAATACTTGATGTACATTTGCATATTCTGTTTAGGTTGTTGATGCTGAGGAGTGTCACTTAAATTGGACTGCTAATGAAGTGATTTATTGCAGCTAAAGGATGGCATAAGACCCTTCACAATGCCTCTTATGAGACTTGCTTGCACTGCCCTGGAAAGAGTTCCCCTCACAAGGAGCAAAATTATTGAGAATTTGATGAAGAAATTTAATCAAGATTTAGTATTTTGTCGTGCACCTGATGACAATGAACTGACAAGCTATGTGCATGGTATGGTATTAGTTTATAACTTGATATATCTTAACATGTCTGATCCCCAGGTAAAAGAGTTATGATTGCTTGACGTAAATACATGCTTAGATACATCAGAATTTGGTGAGTTGAAGTTGTTATCTTAAAAATTATGCTGTAAAAGGCATTTTTGTTGTGCTCCTTTAATTGATGGTTTTTGGGGTGGAGATTTGTTTGTTGCAACTATTTCAACTTTATAGCTTAAGCTGACGCAGTTATAACGAAAATAGATAACAGTGATAGTTTACACCTCAAGCACGAATTTCAAGTCTAAATGAAGATTTCTTTTCCATTTTCTTGTTGGGTTGGTATTATTTTATTGATATACTTGTGGCAAGTTGAATTCACGTTTCCTTTGCCTGTGAAAGCTGTTCAGTGACATTAAGAAGTCTTAACCTGCTAGAATGATGTTTTTTCTTACATGCAACATCTTATGAATCAAAGTTATTTAGATCAAGAAGTGTCTCATTGTTTTTGCGTTAGATGTATGGATTTGAATTTGAATTCAACCTTTGCAGATCGTCAGGTGGAGAAAATTGATCCATTGCTTCACTGGGTGGAGACAGAATTTGGCTTTAAGCCTGTTGTTTACTCCAGCTTTTTTGGTGGAAAGCAAGAAGATGGTCTTGTAACGGCTATTGAGAACCTTCTAAAGAAAACTGATGATTGCGAATTGGCAACAATTGATGCTATTGCAGCATCAGCACATTCATTAATTATTGCCATTGGAATGGTGCACGGGAAATTGCAGATCGAGGAAGCTATTGAACTTATTAGACTTGAAGAAGATTCTCAGGTACGTACGTATATGACCATCTCTATAATCTATAATCCGAATCATAAACTTCTCTCTCTTTATAATGTGGTGCTTAAATAATGAAGTACATGACATAATCTTGACATGATCTGTAAAATAAATTCTCTGTTCAGGTGGACAGGTGGGGCCTCGTTGAAGGTGGGCATGATGTGGATATTGCTGATCTAAGAGTGCAGATTTCATCAGCAAGTGTATTTCTTGGTTTGTCAAGAAGCATATAGGTTTTTAACTTGCTTTCATGTTATGTTACCATCCTAAGAACTAGCTATCAGGCTAGACTAGAACAGGAAACCCTGGTGTTGTAATGTCCAGATCTTTCCAGAGGCAATATTCTTTGGTAAGCATAAATTGTTTTTGTAGATGAGTTTTACAATGGTTAAAGTTTTGTCATGAGTTGAAAACATAGTTTTGCCAGGGCCTGATTGTCCTGGAATAACAGGTAAATGTATTTGTACAATTGGAATAAATACGTGCAACTTTTATGATTCTATATTTGTATTGATTTTCATTATTCACTCAGCCTATTTAACTCTCCGTTGTTCTCTTGATCACAAAAATTGCGGTTGAATGAAAATAGAATCTTTTACCTCTTTACTAATTGGTTGAAGAGTCGGTATTGTTCTGATAATCAAACTCACCGGAAGTCCTCATAATGCTTTGGAAGAGGATAAGTGGGGTGAAGGTTGCGGTTATTTTTATTCTGTGAATAGATCTTGCCACTAAGAGCTGAAGATTTATTAAATCTGAAGAAATAACCCTGAAGTTCTATTCAGTACAAGATATCTCATAAAAGGTATGATTGAACAAGCTTTTTTAAAAATTATTTTTAGAAAAAGAAAGAAGAATAAATTAGATGAGTTTTTCATCCAAAGTATCTTGACAGCAACTTTAACTATTGTGCATACTTAATTTGTAGAAGGTTCTTTTATATTTTTAAATTCTATATTTTTGACTTGAGTATTAGTTTATATAAAGAAGTTATTTTTTTTCTTTTCTTTTCAACTCCGGAAATGCATGTGAAAATTGTCCGAGTAAGTCTTGATTTTATCTTCTTTGGTTATAAATAAATACATTTTCAGTTATTTGAGTAACAAGTTTTTCTCACCATCTTGCATGAAGATTATGAATCCTCGTTTGCGTCATCAAATGGCCAGTAGATTTTTGGGTTTGTGGATGCAAATCTATATGTCATCGAATTTAAACGCAGAGGGCTCTAATGGCTACAATTGAAACGAATTTGAATTTTTCATGTGGTTATAGAAGCTGAAGAATGCATTTCCTGAAGTAAATGTCTACCTACAACAGTAAGTTTCGCTTACTACTAGTATCAATAGTATACTTGTGCCTTCTAAGGATCTTCCTGACAGCAGAGAACACAGAGTGGAGGCTGTTTGGTGATGTCACAGTTACAACATGCGGTGTCGCAGTCATTGTTGCACCCTGTAGAAACATCATTTGTCTATCTTGTAAGGATCTAGGAAATGTGCAAATTCTGTAATTGTGCCCCCTCATAATTTGGGCCAAACTATTACTGGTCATTACTAAATTAGCATGGGACAAAGTGGAGGTTTTACCTGTTATAGTCTCATATTGAGATGATTGGATAACCTGAGAAGTCCTAAGGATTGCAAGGCCAGTGCTACCTTTAACATGAATGCCATGCACAAAAGAAATCATGAAAACCATAAACCCAGCTACTGCCAACGATTTCATGACTGATGGTGATATCTTGGTATGAGATTAGCTCAATGCTAATGTGAAGTTTTTCTCAATATTATTATATATGTTATGCGACTAGCTCTGTTATCACTTATATCATTAAATCTCTTTCACATGTTCATACTTTTTGATAAGCCGTGATTAGATGTAATGATCATTCTAAAGTTGTGTTAATCGTGAGTACACATTTTCTGATTTTGATTGTATTTTCTACCATATTTAAACTGAAGACTCCTCATGACAATTCAATGAATCGAGCGTTTCAAATTCAGTGTATTTTTTAGTTTGGTAGTCCCTGATGTAATTTTGGTTTCAATAGGGCAGCCATGACCACCCAAATATCCACTCAACTACCATACTCCTAACATACAAGAATAAAAATCATGATTTTCGTTTTATACATTTTTGTTTGTCAAATCATGATTAGATACTAATAAATACTAATAAAAATTGAAACACGGATCAAATTTAACGAAATGCCCTAACGGATCCAACTCCAAACGCCGTACTGATACCTTGACCTAGAATTTAACACGATCGGAGAGAAGCAAAGGGTTCAAATTCCCTATACATTTACAAGCATAAAGTCACCTCAAGAGACAGTCATCTCAAAAGAAAACTTTGGAATTTTTATTTTAGGCAAAAGAAACAAGCGTGTCTCCCAATTTACAATGCAAAGTATCTTTTAGTTAAAAATCCAATATAGCTACAGCCAATTTATGAGACGGGGTTCTGTTTGCTATTAACATTTATTTCAGAAACACAGTCAATATAAACTAAAAACCCAAGTTTCACGAAAGGGGCTCAGGTTTTATTAAGAATGTAGCTAAATCATCCCCAACTTTAAAGAAAATACAAAATGCCAACATATAGGATCAAATGCAAACACCGTCATGCTTCTAATAGAATTTTAGGCTTTTGGCTGAAGCGACTTGATATGTGAGATTTGCTTTCCTGGGTTCAACCCCTTTGGACAAGCACGAGCACAGTTCAATATGGTGTGGCAACGATAAAGCTTGAATTCGTCATTAACGGCCTCCAATCTCTCTTTAGTGTATTCATCACGACTGTCGCTTATCCACCTGCAATAAACAATATCTCAGCTTTGAATAACCCAACTGCCAAGGTATCTCTATCTATACAGCCGATCAAAAAAATCTCTATCTACAACCGAGACACGGTGCAGTAGATCATATGCCATGGGTTTAATAAAAATGAAAGTATCTTCTAATGTGGAGATGAACTCATTCTTTCCTAATCCTGACCAAAAGGGACCTAAGGATCAACATATGCTCCTCTAATTAACTCACATAATTTACTACAACTGCATCACCATACGGACAGGAAAAGAAGTTGAAAGTTAATAATGCCTAATATAAAAGAAAGTTAACGAGGCAAGAAGAACAGTGAGTGTAACATAGTCATACCAAAAGAATAAGTCCAAAAACAGGTAGCATGTATGGAGAGGTATCAGCTATGTTGGTTAAAAGAGCCGCACTAAGAAATGCAGAGGTATTGCAGTTTCAAAAACAATTCGGATATCATTCATTTGTCACATTTTTACTAGAAAAACCATGAATCAACCAAAATAAGTCACATACACAGCAGGAAGGATTCTAATACTTCTAATAGATCCCCAAGCATTTAAAATAAAACTTAAAAAGAACCAAACAAATGATAATAAATAAATTCAGTGAGAGAGAAACGGGCAAACTATGCCCCATGTCTTGAAGATTCTATTTAGCATAAGTCAATGAAACATCATGCATATTTCATGGCAGGTGTATTATAATCCTTTCTCAACCCAAGCTTCAAATCAATACAGCAAAAACATAAGAACCAACCCAATAGTTAAGCATAAACCAACTGACAAAAAAAAAAAAAAAAAAAAAAAAAAAAGAAAAACAAAACTCCTAATCAATTTCCTCTCGTGCCCTCAATTTCAACCAAGAAATCAATGTAAACACATTCATACTCGGTTGGACTCAAATGTTCAAAAGAAGTTTGGAGTAAAATAGAAATTTCATAAATTTTGTGTATGGTAGTTAAGAGTCAATCTGAGTAGACTACACTTCAAGTACGTGCAAGAGGGGAGGAAAAATTATAAAAGGCTCAAGAAAAGCGCCTGAGATATTTAAAAAGTTTCATTTGTATTTCATTTAACTTACATTAGCATTTGAGTTTCATTTTAGGATAGAGTATAGCAGAAGCTATCAATAAATAGTCTTCCCTTGTAACTTGAAATCACTTTGAATCATATATGCAAATTGCAAGTAGAGTCCTTTTGTAACGTAGTTTCTCCTTGTTCAATTCTCTTAGTCACAGATCTCGTTATCAGTCCAATGTGCATCTTTTATGGTTGATCCTCCATCACCTTGATATCCTTGTTAACTTAACATGCCCCAAAATTCTCGCCTTAGCAAAGTTTCAACAGTTAATATTTTACAATTGGAAAGCTCTAAAAGCTAAACCAAACAACGACTGAGAAAGATACCCCACCCAGGCAAACAAAATGGCTTTTACCGTATCACAATAAAAAATAAGATCAACACACGATTTCCAGATTTTCAAAAAAACTCAACAAACGGTCTTCCCATTCTCACAACATCCTCTGTTTCTTGTAACCGACTTCACACAGATGTAGCAAAAAATAGCTTCCATTGTTGTCATTGTATCACACAAAACTCCCAAACCACGAAACCAGCTCAAAAATAATTCCCAACTCCAATCCAATTAACAAAAACGCACAGAACCCAACAGAACAGCATATCCCAGTCACAACAACAATAAAACTCAGTTACAGTTCCTTGCACACCTTGACTACAACCCTCTAATCAAAATTAGAGTTCCACCTCAAAAACCTAAATTGATTGACTTTTTTATGTAAGTCTATGAAACTCAACGCACAATAAACTAAAACTAAATTGATTGACATATTATTATACCTGTTGTCTTTACTCGATATCGCACAATAAAACCCAAAGCAATCTGTTTAATTTCGCAGACGACTGAAGCGCAACTCAAATTGCGATAAGAAAACACCCAAAAGTAAGGTTAGGAGAAAGAGAGGGACGTGAGCGTTACCTGTTAGCGTGGAGCAAGGCGGCGGGTCCGAGATAGGATTCGGGGTTCCACCAGTAGCTAGGACAGGATGTGCTACAGCAGGCGCACAGAATGCACTCGTACATCCCATCCAGCTTTTCGCGGTCCTTCTTGCTCTGCAGGATCTCCTTCCCTGGCACCGGCGGCGGGTTCTTCCGCTTGAGCCAGGGTTCGATGCTCTTATACTGGTTGTAGAAGTTGGTCATGTCCACGACCAGGTCCTTGATCACGAACATGTGCGGCAACGGCGTTATGGTGGAGGCTGTCGTCGCAGACGGAATCTTGGTGAGACAAGCGAGGCCGTTGCAGCCATCAATGTTCATCGCGCAGGAGCCGCAGATCCCCTCGCGGCAGGAGCGGCGGAAGGTGAGGGTAGGGTCGATCTCGTTCTTGATCTTGATGAGCGCGTCCAGGACCATCGGCCCGCACTCCTTCAGGTTGATCTGGTAGTCCTTCAGCTCCGGCTTCGACGGGTTCTCCGGGTTCCACCGGTAGATTTGGAACGTCTTCATTGAGGTCGTCTCTCGGGCCTTCAGCTCCACCTGCTGGGCCTGGGCCTCTGACGCGTGGGCCCGGATTAATGCCAGCTTGAACGCAGGTGAGGACGGAACCCGCTGCGCCGCTCTCTTCAGCAACCCGGTCGCCGCCATTGAAACGAAAAGGTTGGAGTGAAGTTATGTAATGCTTGTTAGGATTTTATGACCCAAATGCTTTTTTGTTTCTGGGAGTGTGCTGTTTTGTTGGAAAGGCATAGGGATGGGTTTCTTCCCCTTATATAGCTCTTGGTAACTTATGACTTATATGTAAATTAAGTAATTAATATCAAATTATTACTATTTAGACAACAATAATCATTTACTCTTTCTTACTTTCTTTTTCTTTTTCTTTCTATCACCTTTTATATACAAATAAATAAATATTTTGAAAATTATTCAAACTCGTCCGGTATTAATTAAAAATATTTAGATTAATTATAATATCTTACTTTTAAAGTATTGTATATGAATATATATATATATATATATATATATATATATATATATATATATATATATATATATATATATATTACATTTAATGTACGTTTTTGTTTTAAATTATTAAAATTGTTCACATTTATTTAATATTTATGTTTTAAATATGTATAATTATAACTTTTTTATTATTTTTATAATAAATTTTTGTAATATTAAATTATCATTATTTTGATTTTTAGTTTTTATAAAAATTATTTAATAAATATTTAGACAAATATAAATGTAATTACAAATATATTATAATGTATAGAGAATGAGACTAATAAAATCTAGACTTGATGGAGAAGGGATGTGTATAAACTTTTATCAACGAAAAGTATATTAAAACTAGTGTTGTACTTTAATCATTATTTCTTTCTAACATCCTTTATTATTAATTTTAATTATTAAAATAACATCTTTTACTTTCTTTATATTTTAATTTTTTTCATCAAATACCCATGACTGATATTTTTGTAATTTAATAAATGATACAATAGATTTTTTTTTTCTTAATGCCTCATTTTCTTTTTCTTTTTTTTTCACCCTTGATTCAAGTATAACTTTTTATCATCTTTACTCATAACATTTTCAAGTGATTGTTTCAATTAGCTTATTCTCATAAAAAACAATTCTTTTCTACATTTGATTATTTTGAAAAATATTTGTACTAACTCGGAGTGTTAAAAGCATGGCATAATATAGTGTTTTTTTATGAAGATGTGGTTGGTTGGTGAGTGGGGGGTAATTCGGGAAGTTGACATTGGTTTTGGAGTCAAGAACCAAAGCATTGGTACGTTACGTGGGAAATTTGGAGCTGCTGCATTTAATTGGATATCTTTTTTGTAAATGAGGTGTGTGTGTGTTCGTGTTCACCATGCGCCTAATACCGTGTCCGCTTCTGAAACATTAAAATTCAGGTTATGCTTAGAGCAACGTTTGTCCAAATTAAACCACATGTATCTCTTATATTCATATAAACTTTTTCTTATATGAATTTGTTTAAAAATAATAAAAAATAATATTTAAGTTAAAACTAATTTATAAAAATTCTCTCATAAATTTTTAAATTTCTTTTAATTTTTACATAAATTAATTTTTACTTTTAAAATATTTAGAAAAAAAAACATTTGTCCTAATATATTATTGTAGTATGTTTAGATTCTTACAAAGGATGCACGCTATCCTTGATGCTATACTCGTTTAATTATTCTCATGCTGTAAACGAATATCACAGTATTTTATTGTCTTGTATTTAGCAAAAGTTATTTAATTAAAATACCTATATAATAAAGATGAATATATATTTTTTTCTTCCTCTGTGCTCTTATAAAAAATACTTCATCAAATATGTGTCATTGATATTTTTCTATTTTAAAATATATGTGTATTTGTCTTTTGTTTTCTTTTTTTTTATTTACTTTTATTTTCATCTTTATCCTACCTAGTTGGATAAACTTAAATTGTATTCCATCAGGATTTTGAAAGATTTTTTTCATAAATGTATTGAGATATTTAATCAAGATTTCTAATCATTAAAAAATCTTATGGCATTCTGTTAAGAATGTGAAGAATTTTTAGAAGAAAAAATATTTGGTGGTATTCAATTGATATTTGAAAAGATTAAAACATAAGAGAGATTTAAGTGAATGATTTAATATATATAATATAGTACAACTAGAATTAAAATACATAAGTAATGAACCAATATCATAAGAATATTATATTAATCATAAATAAAATTGAAATAAAAAAATTATGAAATGACATGTTAGTTTTAGAAAAGGTGATGATATATAACATTACTTAGAGTTTTAGTAAAAAATCTATTACTTAGTAAAAAATCTATTACGACAGCGATAGTGAGGTGATACATGGGAGAAGATTATTTGGGTGCCAAAAGTTCCAATTATCATTTAGTAACACCAAAGATATTTTTGTTTTTAAAAAATAAATTATAAAATAAAATAAAAAATAAATAAGAGAGCGGAAGCCAAAAGCAAAAACATTCCACTTTTTAAATTTTGCTGAAAAAAAATATAATATTAGAAATTCCAATTCCGCTCTCGATCTTCGATTTAATTGGATAGCAACGTCGTCGGAAGGGCAGAATCGTGGGAAGAATCTGGTTTTGTGCTGTCGTTGTTTCACGATCAAAACGATGTCGTCTCCTGACGTTGTCTCGCTATTGGAGAACTCGAAGGAGCTCGATCGGGTTAGGAAAGAACAGGAGGAGATTCTCTCAGAAATCAACAAGCTCCACAAGAAGCTTCAATCGAGTCAGTTCTCTCTTATTCAATATATTTTTTTATCTGTTTTTTTGCTTTTTCGATACCGCATCTTTGTCCTTTTTGTGATCCTTGAGGTTCATTATGTTTATGTATGTTAGTAATCAGGTGCTTCTTTCTTCAGTTTTATTTATTTTTATCCATTTTAGTTTTGGATAAATTGAACTTCAAAAATAAAATAAAATAAAAACTGTTTTGAGTGTGTTGTCTGTTTTTTTTTGGAGTTACAACTTTTATTACCCTCTAAAATGCCCTGGTTTTAAGTGGTGTTTTGGATTGTTATTTTTTGTTGAAATAACTTTTAGATTTTGAATTTCACGAACATAGATATTAATGTTTTTGTTTGTATTTCATACATGAAAAAAAAAAAATGATTTGCTTGTGTTGATTGGTAATAAGATAAAATATTGGGAAGGAAAGTGTATGAGAGAAAGTGGTGTGATAAACATGCTTGCGTAATGTAATATGGTTGTGGCAAGTGTTATGAACATCAATAGAAGTGCTAGTGTGAAAAAATAGAAGTCAACCCCTTTAAAATGACAGAAGAATACCTAAGGAAATGTTTGTTATCAGAATCTGAATTTCAAGTGGGGCACTGCTTTTGATATGCTTTAATGCCAATTCCATGCGTAAGTTTCGATTTTGGTCACAAAGTAAGGGTATATTAGTGAGAATATTGAACGCCCTTGGTAGGATCGTTGGATATCCATAACGGTATGGGATTGCTGGATTCAATGGTGTTGGCATCATTGGCTTGATCTTCTCAAGGTTGCGTCCAAACTTCAGTTTGGACTGGATCTCAAATGGCTGAGCATAATCCTGGTTTCAGTTTCATGACCTGGATTTGCATCTGAGTTTGGATGGAGCTCTAAAGCAACTTAATGGGCATGCCAACTATGGTTTGAGTCCAGAAGAGAAAATATTAAGAGAAACATTTAAATATACTTTGCTCTAAATAACATTGGTTGATCATCAATTTAACCTCTAACTGACATCAAGTTTTGGGAATGGGGCAAGACTAGGTTATTGCTGCTGATTACTAATATCCATGTTCAAACTTGAAATGGAATATGTCATGCTCTTAAGCCTGTGAAAAGTGGACATCTTTAGCCAAGTTATAGTTCAGCAATAAATTGAAACCTCAGTTTATAATGTTTTCCTTCATTGTGCCTGCTTATTTCTAGGCTTATTTTATGAAACGTTTCAATCATGGTTGTCATAACTCTTAAACTCTTAAGATTTTGTGATTTTGGGCGACAATACGAGTTAGCTCTATGTAAAATTCTTATTGTGGTAAATTCAGGCATAAATGATCAAGTAAAAAAGTGAGTCTATGTGTTTGAAATCAACTTTTAACTTTTGTCCTCATTGACCCCACAATTATAGGGCTTTACGTTGACTCGAAGGATTTGATAAAATGAACCCCTTTTTAATATGTTTTCACTTTAATAAATTTTGTTTTTATGAATTTATATATAATCTGGTTGTTTAGTGGTCTTATCTTCAGTACTAATTTACTTTTTCACTATTGTTGTGTTTTGCTATTTTGTTTTACTGTAAAGTTGAAATATTGAATTATTGTTGTGTAAGAGTATTTTGTGAAGCCTATATGTTACTAAATAAGTTTTTTAATATTATTTTTTCTATTAAGTAAACTTTAAAGTTTGCAAGTTAACTCTACAAGTCAATTTTATAGAAATTACAGGAGTTAACTTTATAAGTGATAACTACCATTTCTTTATAAGTGATTCATTTCCATGAATCTTGACATTTTTCAAAGATCTTTACTTAGTGTACCAATAATCTGCTAAAATGTCATAGCTAATGTGTTATAACTCGGTATATATTTTTTTTTTTCTGAATTAAAAATGTTGAAACTTAACGAGAGTTGGTGATTTTAATGGAAAGGCTTTAATTCACCCAAATATTTGAATACATTCAGATACCCTTGTCCAAAAAGAATTCTTTGTATAATTAAAAAAATATGTTTATGCATTGACATAAATTCTCGAGTATCTTTTTACTATTAGGCTTTGTCAGGTGTTAGTGATGCACTAAAAGCCTAATAGTAACAAGATACTTGAGCATTTTAGACTGATATTTATTGAGAACTGGGTCATAATCATTATTATGCACAAAAATCTCTCCTCATTCTTTCCAGTAAGCATATTTTTGAAAGGCAACTGTTTTTTTTTTTCATTTTATTTGGTTAATGAATAAAATCATAAATTGTGAAATTCAAAGAAGTACGAGTAAGATGAGTAGATTGCACGGTTTCTAGTCCTGTGAAAAGGGGTACGGTTAGACTAAAACCTACCTTAGAGGATATTGCTAAAAGGGATCTTATGGTGAATAATATCTCTGAGAATTTGGTTTTTAACTTGAGCTTAATAGTGTCGTGTAGTCCATTTTGTCAAACTGTGGAATAAGACTTTTGTTGCTATAGTTGTTGGTGTAGTTTGGTCTTCAATAATCAATATTATTTAATATGCATATTTCTCAGGTATTCAGTGTTTGCTTCTGTTTCTGAACTGCCTTTTCTTAAAAGGATAATCTATCAAATATCCAAATTGTAATGGAAATTATTGATTTGGTTAATTTCGAAAGAGTTATTGGAAAACTTATTGAACTAAGGAAACAAACAATCCTTTGAGTTTGAAGTTGTAATCTAAAATCATTATTTCCGTTATAATTTGGGTATTTGATAAACGATCCTTTGAAGAGAAGGCACTGGGCAACAAATGCAAACATTTAATACATGAGAAATATGCATATTAAATAAATATTGATTATTGGAGAAAAATAAATATTAACAACAATAGCAACAAAACTCTTATTCCACCACGTAAAATCATTCATGTCTTCACATAACAGCCTACGCATTTGGATTTCTTGGTTCATGATGTGGCATAACAGCCTCGCCCATTCTTCAATTTAATTTTGTCTCCCCCATTCTAAGAACAAATTGAATTTTAGCACAAGGTAGGAGGGCTAGTTCATTATGCACATTTCAAGGACAAAGGCGCTTGAGTTAGGGAACGTGTATGAGACATGATAAAAAAGCATTCATTTATCTTTGTCTGACAATCCACTTATGATTTGGGCTTGTTTGTTCCCGAAACTTTCTTTGACTTCAGTGATTTTAAGGAATGACACACTAAACATTATTAGTTGAAATTTAAATTCCCTTTCTTCAGTTTCCATGGTTTTGGATATGAAACTTGAAATTTTATGTTTTGAGTCAGTCAGTCAGTCACTGGGAACCATTACTTTTAATGACTCTAATTTGACTAGCCAAAGACTCTTTGTACTTTCTAGACTGGAATGGCTCCACTTGTTTCCATTTCTGGGAATCATAATTTGATATTTATTCTTGTATTCTCCAATTATATATCTTTATTTTGTTGTTGATATTTTCTTGTCACTTTGATACAGCTCCTGAAGTGGTTGAGAAGCCTGGGGATACCTCATTGGCAAGGCTTAAAGTGTTGTACACTCAAGCAAAAGATCTTTCAGAAAGTGAAGCAAGGTATGTTTAATCTGTCTGTAGCTCAGAAACATTTTATAAGAATTACATTTTGTTTTCTTTTATGCTGAAAATCATTAAACCATCATTTCTATATGAGTAACTTGATATACTGTCCAGGATTGGCATTCTATTGCATATGATTCTTATATTGATTTTGGCTGCAGTATTTCCAACTTAATGTTAAGCCAAATTGATGGAATACTACCTACGGGTCCACAGGGACAAACACGAAGAAGAATAGGTTTGCCTCAAATTTGTGACAAATATGTTCCTCTTTCATTTGAAACATTATCACATCGGCACTTAAGCTTATACATTTAGAATTCATCCATAAAATAAATATATTCATCTTTCACTTGAAATATTATCACCTCTGTACAGGCTTAGACATTTAGTATTTGACAAAAAATTAAATACTATCAACATATCTAAATCTTTTATATGTTGGTCTTTTAATATTTTCTTTTTATCTGTGTTATATGTATTAACCAAAGAGACTAGCTATGATTGACCAACATTATAGAACCCAAGCATGTGTCTAAAGCATTACAGTTATGCTTTTTCAGGGGAAGGAAAGTAGGAAGTAAATAAAATAAGAAAAGGGGGAGGAAAAGAATGTCTGACAATTTTTGTGACAACTACATGCCAAATTTCAATTCATTTGATGTAAATTTTTGGTTGTTTTAAGACTTTTTTTCTTTCCCTCTTTTTTTTCTTTTCCAGGAAAAGGTAAAGTCTACTCTTTGGATACTCATCTCTGCTGCCATGTTGGTCAATCCTGTATAGTCCTGCTACATGAAGAAAAAGGGGGAGGGAGGGCAATCTAATGTGTAATTTTAAGTGAAACTGAAAATTGTGTATTAATAAACTCATTTATATTTTTACATTCGTTCCTTTTCTGCCTATGTGGTGGAAGTAAAATGAAAATAAGTGCTGGGTATATATACGGAAATCATGATTTGGAGGTGCAGATTAGCTGAACTTATAGCAAATTAGCAAGAGTGCTTTTGCATGCTTTTGTTATACCCAGCTAATGCATGGTGATGCATTGCTCCCCAGCAATATGGTAATGATTTTGTACAACATTCAGTTGATAAAGCAAGGGCTATTCAAACTTGAGAATCAAAATATTATGTATTGTGGTTGAAGCAAATAATTTCCTTAAACTCTTATTATTATGATTTCGTTT
>Ga0209700_105764_pt1 | contig 20302 bp, 7 predicted proteins | sample SiratroredBW_FD_187528 | JGI IMG/M metagenome (GOLD analysis project Ga0209700, IMG submission 187528) | Root nodule microbial communities of legume samples collected from California, USA - Siratro red BW (SPAdes) (version 2) | ecosystem: Host-associated > Plants > Roots > Nodule | place: USA...
TTATGATGAGACAATGTAAAAAACAAGGATAAATTTACAATTGCAAGATTGAAAAGAAAAACCTAATTATTAGTTACAGAGGCCCTAGATTACATTAAATAACTTGACCATGTACATAATTGCACACCACTTTGGATGTTACATTGAATGTGCTCAATCAAGACTCTACAACTGCGAGTTCCATGAAATATGTCATACTCAACACACATCTCAGTCAACAAACATCTTAGTGCAACATGTCATACTCAACACACATCTCAGTCAACAAATCAGTGCAAGTTCTTATCCCTAATCGCTAAGGTTGAAGTTACCACAGAGGAATCATCTTATCAACAAATAGAATTGTCATGCCTAGGAGTTGTCATCACACTGTACTATTTCACCAATTAATTTGTTTATCAAAAGTAAAATAATTCTTAAAAGCGCAAGATATGTTTCTTTCTGATATCACTGTAAGAACACCCTTCTTAAAATCCACATTCTCCCCTCACTTTCTTTAATACACAACAAATTAATTTTCTTACAGAACAACAATTTGATTTTGGTTCCTTCATTGGAGGTTTGTTTCTCATATAACACAACAAATTAATCAATCTCACAGAACACAACAAATTAATCAAACAACAACAACAAACCCTTCCGTTGTCGAAGGTTCCCCACTCCCACCGCCGCCCCCAACTACCTTCCCCAACCACAAACCCTAGACCCCCAAATCATTGCATCCACCACCAACACAGAAAATCATTCCGATGAGAACCAAATATCAAAACAAATCCAAACCCAATCACGAGCTTACCTCCGTCGAAGGTCCTTCTACTTTCGTCGGTGGCCACGAACACTTCCCGCAGCTCGGAGCTCACGCACACCTCAACGTCAAAATGCAATGGTGAAATGACCCTCTACACCCAAATCCAACTTTCTTAAAGTGCAATCGAATATTAGATGTCTATGAAGGTGATTTTGGAAGCTTGGAGGTGAAATGTGAGATCTACGTGAAATGGGAGACCGTCGAGTGAAATGTTAGAGCCGCGTGAAATGGGAGGAAAAAGAAACCTTAAGATTTAAGACATCTATAACATCGGCCAGGGCCAACGCAAAACCCTAACTTAACTAGCATGGGCTCTAGCCCTTGCATCCTCAGCTCAACAATAGCGTGGGTTCTGGCCCACGCAACCTTCTTTTTCTATTGCCTTTATTGAATGTATCTATAGAAACCCATATCAAACTGTTCAACTTCTTCAGTGAATATATCTATGTAAAGTTAATTTCTATTTCAAACATGATTTTTATTTCATATATATATATATATATATATATATATATATATATATATATATATATATATATATATATTATTTACTTCTATTTTTTTTATATTATGTTTTATTATTAAACAAATTTTTTATTATAATCAATTCAAACAATAACATTATATTAATAAATACAAATTTTATCATCAATTTTTTATGTGTTATACTCTTATTATATTATATTATTAATTTTTTTTAATATTGTGTGGACTAGGCCATCGTAAAATAATTTTTGTTTTCATTTTTATAGGTATGATTTTTGTATGTGTCAAACCGTCACTAGATATTTAACACTAAGAATCCACACTTTGACTCACACTATTTACTTCGGTCAATTGATACACGAAAAAAATTGACGCTAATCTAACATTTTCTTATAATAATTAATGATCATCTTCTTCCCAACCAAAACAGTTTTGTCTCATATTATTCTAAGTCATGAAAAAGGCAAAGCAAAATTCATTATAAACAAACGTTCCTAACCGACCTCGAATTAAATTTTCATGAAGTGGCAACAAAGCATGGACCTTTTGAGAGGTGATGATGCCATCATTTAGGATAGATAAAACTAAATTACATTTAAGTTTTGGGTGAGCCAAAAGACTTACGTAATAAGTGATATATGTATCTTATATCCCCAAAGTAAAATATGTCTATGTCATCAATGGTCCAATAAGAAACAAGACAATAAATTTAGTAAAATATGTTAAAATACACTTTAATATCATATTAAATAATAAATTTAAATTTAAATTATTTTTATAAAATGGGCATGTAAAATTAGGTTTGCCTCATAAATTAACTTAATATCGAATACAAGTGTTGATATAAAATCTGTAACAAACATGTTGACGGTTTAGACTCTCACTTAAGGTAAATACAATCCTTTCCCTTAAATTTTGATAAAAAAATAAAATAAATTTCACAATAGTATGTGATGCGTCAGGGTGTGTGACATCATCTTGTTACACTTCACCGGTCACTGAAAAGTTAAATCAGTGAAACCTTTGATTATTGCTTGAATGAGTGAGATTCATAGCTGTATTCTACCAACCCAATAATTAGAGTTTTAATATTGAGAGCCTTATCCCTCAGTATATATTTCTCAAACTCACTAAAATCCGTAAAGAGTTTCGTAGGTAATCCTATTTTAAGTGAACCATTAAGATTATCTACACGCGCAAAAAGTAAGAGATAAAACAATGAAAAAGATAGAATTATAAGAAAATAGAATTAAAAATATGTATTATTTTCAGTAATTATGGGAATCACAGATAAATTAATAGAATAAAAAGAAGATACGTTTAGCTAATACTAACTGATGCAAAGAGATCTTCTTATATTTGTTTAAATTTTAATCGATGTTGAAAGAGAGAGACTCTCTCTCTGCATTCTTCTTCCCTGCCTTTTCAAAACTTTCCTCTACTATAGCAGTGAGTGAAATAATTGGAGCAACTTAGTGACATGAAATTAGTTGTGGGATGCATGAAGTATCAAAGACTAATTTTAGAATGTGAAGGTAGCAATTAAACTAGAGAGTGTAGATATATATTTATTAATTTTAACTTTTGTTTTCTAATTCTTTTATTCGTTCAAACTTGAGAAAATATAAAATCAGGACAAAATTAGACATGTCCTTTGTTTAATGACTTGTTTATCTGTTGATAATATTGGATTTTTTTATATATAAATAGTTCAATTAGGACGTTTTTGTTGTTTGTTTGCCATTTCTTTGACGACGAGAGCAAGTAACAAAACTATAGAGAAAAATTTGTCCAACTTTTATTAACAACAATTATTGTAATGGAATAGGAGGAATATGATCCAACTCATTTTCCTAGTGCGGCTAAAAGGTTTTTGGGACGAATTTGAATTTAAAAATAGATCCATTGTTTTTAGAGCGAGTTTAAGTTGTGTTCCATATATACCATTCCAACTCGATTTTTTCTTAATACATTAATATAATTTTTTTTAATTATTTTACAGCAAAAATAAAATACTTTTATTTGACGATTTTAAAATATTTATTTATAAAGTTTAACTTAATTTTAATTTTATATATTTTATGATTTAGCTGTTATCTACAAAAGGTAAAACTTTCACTTATCTTATTACTTCTTTTCCAATCAATTTCTATAACAATATACTCTTTATACCTTCAAAGTAAGTATTAAGAGTGGTGGTTATTTATATTCTTAGTTATATTTTACTAAACTAACGGTATAATTAAAAAATTGACATATTCCCTTACAAAGTTGGATTAACTTGGTTTTATCTCATTATTTCGAGTATTGATTGGATGGGTTCATAGTTAAATTAAGTGATCCAATCAAAACAAATTGGATAAAAAATTTCGAAATAATTGTATCATTTTCTCTCCTATTTTACCATCACCCTGAAAAGAAAAGAACTAGCTTCTAAATTGGATTATAATTGATAAACTATTTGTTAATTCAATGTCCCACAACTTTCTCTTTTTCTTATAAAATTACCCCTTTATCTTTTCTAAACAAAAGTTAAAGGTTAGAGTGCATATGAATAAAATATTCACAACTTTTCACGTCCGTATCTAGAAGCGTGTAAGTTATATCTTAGAAAAAATAAAAAATCAAATAAAATACAAATAAATTGGATATGTTCCATGACGTATTCCAAAGTATCTAAGAAACATCTTACAAAAAATTTAAAACTAAATAAAAAAAATTATTCATTTTAAATATACATCTCGAAATATTTGGGAAGTATCACTATCTAATATGGGTATGACACTCATACTCTTTTCATTTTCTGAATATATGGACATCATTGGTGAATAATGCTTATTGCTAAGCGCTTTCTTTTTTTTCTTTTTGTGTGTGTGTGTTTAAGTACTATTGTTTCATATTCAAATTATGCATTGTGGTGAATCTTAGTTTTGTATTAATTGTTATCTTAAATCTTGAATGGTTAGATTTAGTAAGAAGATAGATTATTTTTTATTTTTATCTACGTTTTCAACCTAACAAATATGCTAAATGGTAGTAAGTCTATACTGTAAAAATTATATTGATCATTGTTTTAACGGATATAAAAATGGAGCCCTTTCCCTTTCTGTATTGGTTGTCACATCAACCAAAAATATATTTTCTACACCAATTATATGTATGTCTCCTGCAGAAAAATCCTATGAAGTCTTCTATAATCAATGTAAAAGGAGTCTTACAGCAGTGGTTATATATTTTTTTTCAATAAAATAGTTTAAATTTAGATATGGATGGATTCTATAACTTTTGTAAAGTGTCTGTTTAAATAATGTGTAAAATGATACATCAGGGAAAAAGCTAAGGTGAAAAATAATATAAAAAAGGGTGTGATAGTAAAGGATTAATTAGAAGATCACACAATGATTTAGGGCCCCAAATAATGAATCAAAAATAATTCAACTTGGGTTAATTAGATTACTTAATCATAATATTTGGTGAAACATGTTTAGTTATAAAAGTGTCTCCTCATCCCTCTCATATCTCAATTGTGAATACCAATTCTACACCAAAAGGAAATACCAATCTGAACTTGTTTTATATTACAAGTGCATAGCTTTGAACACAATGTCCACAAACATAACTGTGACTCATCAGCAACCTCAGGATCAAAGACTGAGAGGATGCAAACGGTGGTTGCTTATCTCCCTTTATACAATCCTTCTTCTTGGAGGCCAATCTTCAGCAACTCTTCTGGGGAGGCTATATTTTGAGAAGGGTGGTAAAAGCAAATGGATTGCAACATTTGTTCAATCAGCTGGATTCCCTGTACTCCTTCCACTGCTATTTTACTTCCAAACACATGCCAAATCAACAAATGAGTCCAATAATCATTCCTCCAAAACCAAGACAAAACTTTCCACCAGATTTTCCTTGTACCTAGCATTTGGCCTAATAGTGGCAGTGAATGACTTGATGTATGCCTATGGACTTCTATATCTTCATCTTTCTACTTATGCTCTTGTATGTGCATCCCAGTTAGGCTTCAATGCACTATTCTCTTTCTTCCTGAATTCTCAAAAGTTCACTGCATTGATTTTCAACACTATAGTTCTCCTCACCATGTCAGTTTCCCTGCTTGCAATCAATGCTGAATCTGATGACACAAAGGATATTCCCAGAGAGAAGCAAATAATAGGGTTCGTCTTCACCCTTGCTGCTTCTGCCACCTTTTCTTTGCATAACTCTCTTGTGCAGCTTTGCTTTGAGAAAGTTATGAAGACAGAAACCTTTTCTGCAGTGTTGGACATGTTATTGTACCCTTGCATTGTTTCTACTAGTTTTAGCATTGTGGGACTGTTTGCAAGTGGAGAATGGAAAAGCTTGAACATTGAGATGAGGGATTTCGAAAACGGTAGGGTGTCATATGTAATGACTTTGCTTTGGACTGCTGTGACATGGCAAATATCATGCATTGGTATGTTAGGGTTGATTTTTGAGGTATCTTCATTGTTTTCTGTTGTCATAGGAACCCTAGAATTGCCCATATCTCCTATCCTTGCCTTCATGATCTTCAATGACAAGATCGATGGGGTGAAGGTTATAGCCTTTCTGTTAGCTCTATGGGGCTTTCTGTCCTACATGTATCAACATTTTCTGGATGGTCCAAAGGCCAAGCAAGATCAAAGTTATGGTCTTGAGGTTTCAAAGGGAGAGGTGGAAATTTAATGATGGAATTAATGGACCACAAATAAAAGTCATGAAAAATCTAAATTTAGGATTTCAGTTTAGAGTATTAGTTCGTAAAAATTACAGATTTTTTTTTTTCAAATAAATTAAAATTAATTATAACAACTTACTTTTAAAAGTAGAAATTCAAGCTTATGCAGAAAAAATAAATTTGATTTTAGCACAATATATTTTAGTTTTCTCTTATCCTTTGAAGACCATCCGGTTTAAGATTCACAAAAGAAAAAAAAAAAATCCAAATTTTTAATTGTGATATGAAATGGATTTAAAAATTATTCAACCAACCTAAAATTAAACTACTATAATTTTGCTCAAACTCACTGTAAATGAGTTATTGTTAGGAAACCTTGGAAACCAATTACTAATATAAAATAGATTTTTTATGTCCGATGTTTAGAGTTAATTACATGAAGTAACAATTTGATTTGATTTGAGTGTGAAAGTCGTAAATTTATATCGAACATAATATTTAATATTTGAAGTAAAAAATGTCTCATTATGTCTGATAAACTTATAGCAGACGTGAATGGGTATCAAATAAGGAAAATAATGTCTAAAATTTATGTTGATCAATGCATGTTCGACATAAATTTTGTATTGTTTTTTTAGTTTATTGGTTTTAGCTTAAAACCTAAAATTCAAAATATATATATATATATATATATATATATATATATATATATATATATATATATATATATATATAGAAAATAAATAAAAAATATCAAAAAAAATATTAAATAAAAAAAAGTCTAATTTAACCTAAAAATGAACTAAAGAAAATAAAGCTAACCACATTATATATTCTGAAGAAGGAAGGTTGTCCATTGTTTTCTTATTTGTTGGATATCATCTTGGAATAATGAAACATCTTATTATACCATAGTCATAACAATAAAATACATTCTAACAAATGTTAAAATGTGCTACATATGATGACCCTTATTTAGTAATAAAATACATTCTAACAAATGTTAAAATGTGCTACATATGATGGCTCTCATTTAGTACATGATATAGTAACCACAGTCAAATGAATAAAAAACATGTGACAAAAATTATTTTCATGCAACTTTTAAATAAAATAATTATTATATTTATTAAAAGTTGTTTAACCTTAGAGTACATGAATTACAATGACCTTGTTTTGTTCCTTCCACTTAAAATATTTGTGTCAACCCCCAATTCTAATTAGATAAGAACATTTATTAGTTGGAATATACTTACATGTGTCCAATGTAATGAAAAATGTTAAATTATCTTTGTAATAAGTTTTTATTTCCTAATTGAATTTTCTTTTACGCGAACAAAATCATCATACTATTATGTAATCCCTTACATGTGTAAAAATGTTAAATTATCTTTGTAATAAGTTTTCATTTCCTAATTGAATTTTCTTTTACGCGAACAAAATCATCATACTATTATGTAATCCCTAGGTATATTGGGCAAACAATCAATTATATAATGAGCATAAATTAAAAAAAAAAATACAAGTTTGAATCACCAAGTGGCCATGGTTGTGTATATCAATCATTTTTTGTTGCTCTTTTACGATTTCTCATTTTTGTTTATGGAGAGGTTGTTGGAAAGTTTCGGTGTTGGGATCATTTCTTATGTGGTAAATTGGATCGACTTTCTTAATAATTTCTATTGGTTTGACTTATTGGTTAGAATGTTGAGTGAAAGTGGTCTCAGTTCTAGCTTTTTTGCTTTTAATACGAGTAGAAATATTTGCCTATACTTACTCAACGAACAATGGAGTTTTGCTCTTACCATATTGAAAGTCATTTTGGAGGACCTTTACTCATTGATGTCATTATTAGTTTGTTTCAGTTTATTATTGATGCTGACTAATTGTAGAAAATCATGATACAGGCGTTGCTCTCTATTTGTTCTATGCTAATATAGATCCAAGTCCTAATGACCCTTTGATGCCTAAAATTGCTCACATGTGCAATACCAACGACGTCAAGTATAAGTCCACTACTAGAAGCTGGACCGAGAAGTATGTTATGGGCTAAAGATCTCTACCCTCTTGTCTCTTCTAATACATTTTGTTTCATAACCAAATCAAATTGTAGGATCAAGTGGAGGAAGCAAGACTGATTAACATGTGTCTTGTAATGGTGTCTAAACATTAAGAATAATATTTATTTTTCAAATATTAAGTTATAGTTTAATGTACTTTAATTTGGTGTACATGTGAACTTTGATATACTTCCAAATGTAATGAAAGACTATTTTTGTTATCATAAGTTTGTGTATTGTTTAACTATTTTATTAGTAATTATGAAAACAAATTTAATTAAATTATGAGATTATAAATTGTTGGATATATTTCCTTTATTTAATATTCTACTTATGACAGTCCCAACCACTATATTATATTTCACAATTATGACAATTTTAAGTAACATTATTTACATGCTTACAAACATCACTCTATACAAGTTGTTAAATGAAGGATGTTACAGCGGTTCACACAAGAACGTCATATTATATTTTGTGGCGATATGTGAAACTACCAAACATATATATAGTGGTATTTATAGACAACACTATATATAAAAATAATTGTCACCATGTACACGATCTTTTGTTATGCATGCATATCTAAAGAGTTGTCATCGTGAGTTTCATGCATTCTTCCTTACATGAATCATTAACATAAAATATTTGTCTAGCTTGATATGTCATAATAAATGGTTCATCCCTATAACGCACCTTGTTTAGATCCACCAAAATAAACTCGTAATCATTCGTTCGCAGACCTGTATTATGATCAACCCATTTACACTTTATATTAGCACTCTAAATGTTATATAATCAATTTTGCATGTCTTGTATTACTCTAGAATAACTCATAGGTGATGTGATGAGATTTTTGTCTTTAGAGCTAACAAACTACACTGTCTCAACTTGAATGGTAACTCCACTATTTTGTACTTTACTTTTGTTATATTTTATAATAGAAATAGAACTTGTTAATGTCATACCCATCAAATGTATGGAATCATTATTAGCCCATGGGCTAGTCTCAACAAGGTTTCCAAAGCACTAGGCTCACCACATATTTTTTTTCAAACCAAGCTACGAAACTCTTGTATGTTTTTTCAATGCCCAATTTTCATTCATCCGGGGTGTGTTGCCTTGATCTCATTAATATGTTATGAAATGTAATAGATTAGTTCATCAATGTTATTAAAATATCCTTGTTCTACTTCTTTTAGACTTACAATTCTAGTATGCTTACATTTACATTTCTCATCATGTCAACTCTTAGGAATTTCTATTGGTTCTCATTTTGACACATACCCCAACAAAACTCAATTACTTCTTCTGCAATATACCTCTCGACAACTGAAGCTTTTGAATGATACTAATTCTTTACATATCTTTTTAAGATCTTCATGTATCTCTCAACATGGTACATCCATCTTAAATAAACTGGGCCACACAGTCAAATCTTTCTCACTAAATGAACTATCAAATGTACCATGACATAAAAAACGAAAGCACAAAATATATTTCTAATTGACACGATTGTGAACGCTTTATTTTTTAACTTATTTAACTTTTGGGAGTCAATTACTTTCTTACAAATGACATCGAAGAACAAATAGAATTGTGTAATAACACCTCTAATAGAATAAGGTAAGATATTATGAATAGTCGTTAACAAAAGTTGTTGCATCAACACATGACAATCATGAGACTTTTAACCAACTAACTTTAAATCTTGCATAAACACAAGGCTCTTAACATTTAAAGGCTACTACCGTGGCACTTTAACAATACGTAAACACTAACAGAAGCTTTGCTTTTGTTTTTTTTTATAAAGAGTACAATAAGTTGGTGGCAAGTAAGTGTATTTTTCAACAAATTGTGCTTTAATTTCATCTTTTGTCTTTCCTTTTATATTGAGAAATTTCCTAATTACACTATTGCAAATATTTTTCTCCACATGGATCACATCTATATAGTGTTTGACATCTAGTTTACACCAATATGGAAAATTAAAAGGAATATTGATTTTTTCTTTGAACTATTCTTCTCAATAGACTTCCTTTTTGTCTTTCTAAACACAACGTTAATGTTCTTCACCTGCTTATATACTTATTCAACATTACAGGTTGTAGATACAACTTTATCCTCATTTCATTCATTAAATGTTTTCTTCATTCTACGATATGGATGACTATGAGAAATGAAGTTTTGATGCCTAATGTACATGATCTTTTGCCTATGTTTCAATTGAGTATAACTAGTGTTTTCTTCACATATAGGGCATGCATAATAACTATAACACTAGAATTGCTCAAATTACCATATGTTAAAAAATATTTTATTATTCAAAATAACATTGCACACAAACAAAAATTATCTTCATAGACGTCCACTCCTACATCCCACAACATCTTCAAATCATCAAACAATACACATCAATGTCATTTTCTAGTAGTTTGGGTTCTGAAATCATCAAAGGCAATATAATATATTTTCTTTTCATGCACAACCAAGAAGGTAAGTTGCAAATCACCAACAAAATTGGCTATGAACTGTAGTTAATACTTAAGTTCGCATAAGGATTCATACCATCTTTAGAAAGTTAAAGTTCAAGTTTCTTGACTCCATATCAAATTATGGAATTGTTTAATCTTTTCTTTCATTGTGGAGAATCAACTGGATATCGAAGAAGATTATCACATTTTTCTTCCATTTGCATGTTGTGTCAAGTTCTTTGCATCTTCTTTAATTCTAAACAATTGTTTAAACCTAGGTATTATTAGCAAATACCACAACACCTTAATAGGGGATCCTCTATTTCTTCCTTATCACTACTTCCAACAGGTTTCTTTTTCAATTGTGATAACTCACATGTTGGACACACCTTCAATGCAACAAACTCATCTCCGTACAATACACAATCATTAGGATATGTGTGCATCTTGTTGTATTTCAAACACATTTGGCTTAGTTACTTCTTCGCCTTATAGTTACGATTAGGTATCATGTTATTTTCTGAAAGCATCTCTTTCAACAACTCTAACAATTCAGTCAAACTTCTATTAGTCCATCCATTTCTTGTTTTAAACTGAACAATATTAAAGTTTCTAATAATCCTATAAAGTTATTCATCCTAGGTACAATTGTTACTCCAAATTAGACTTCAAATAATCATACACATGAGCTCTTCCAAAACATCATGTATCATCTCCTCTAAATGAGCATTCATTCTTTCTTTAAAGTTTTTTGTTGTTGTTGATATAATAAGAATGTCTAATATTTCTCCGTACTATGTCCATATTGTATAACTCTTCACTCTATCAAAGATAAATAGGTGATTATGTATCTCTCCAAGATCTTGGCATATCTGATTCAGATAATGAACATAAGGACAATAGTATGTCCCATTGACAGGTTTTTCTTTTTGTCAAGGAAATTTCAAATAACTCATCATCTCTCTTTTAATGATCTTCACGTAATGTGCATTCATCCAACCTCAATCCATAATTAGGTAGGTTACAAACTCCATCATCATTAGCCACAGAATATGTGATTCTTAGTTATGTATTTGAAGGTGATGCCCTACCCGTTCAGGAAAACATTTTCTATAATTCGTTAACAAACAAAGTCTATTATCTTAAATTTAATAAAATTTTGACAATAATTTGTATTGGTCTTTGAAGTACATGAAATGAAAGTGGTAGCGAAACACCACAGTCTAGTATGCACCTAGAGAACAACAACAAATAATTACAAAAATTTTACCAAATTTAATATTAGACTTATAATAAGTATGTATTAACAAATTATGAAAAATAATTTTCTCAAATTATTCAATCAAAAAATTCAATATTTAATACAAATGATTAATGTTTAACCATTTATTCTAAATCTCAATAGTGAACAAAGGTTCACTCAATGTGTGCATGAATACAATACTTAATTTAAATAAAATTAGTACAACATAAATAAAGTATATCGCCCAAACATATTATAATACATCTTACTTCTAAGTTCAATTCTAACTATATTCTATAAATCTTTTATAATTTAATCCCTATTATTTTAAACAAAACATTGCCTAAATAATTAAGTCACTCCTAGGGACTAAAATAATTAATTAGTTTCTATAACTTTTAGTATTCCTGACTTCTCAATTATAATTTTAATCATCTTATAATATTCACTCCTAAAAAATTTAATTATAATATTCAAAATTCATATTTAAGGAACTAAATAACATATTTTAAATTAAACAAAAACTATACCAACAAACAAATTCAATAAAGACATTATAATTGAGATATAGAGCACGGCCTCACAAATGCTCCCATGCAATCAAAGAGAAACACACTACCATGAACCACACACAACAACCAATTTAGACCACAAAGATGGCCTCCAAAAGCTCCACAAACTTGCAATACCGACATCACCAGAGAGAAAAATGAAAAATGGGAGAGAATCATCTGTCAAAAATATAAGAAAGAAGAAACATTGTGCCCTAATTTAAATAATTTTTTTTTTTATGTAAAACCGCATTAAATCCACTGTAAACGTAATTTATCAACATTGGATTACTGAATTATGAGTCATGAACATTTCACGTAAAAGACTAAAAAATAATATTTAATTCAAAATTTTAAGACAATTTTATATATTATTTATCTACTCATTCGTAATTTAAAAAATAAGATTTTCACAATCTTATATTGTTGTTATTTGTTTTTACTTTTAATTTAAAGATCTTATTTCATTTTGCTTTTAATTTGAAGGTTTGACTCTTGACGTTGTTTAATGTGACACTTTTCAACAGGAAGTCAATATCTTTTGCACTTTGGAGAAAATCATAAAACAGGCTCATAGAAAATTATACAAAGGATTTTCTATTACACTTTCCCAATTGCTAAATCCACTTTCTTTTCCTTTTTTTTTTTTTTTAATTTTATCATCATAAATACGTGGTATACCAAAACTATCCCTTATATAAAAAACTGTAAGAAGCGTATTTTCTATCTCATTCTACTAATTTTTGAAGACGTTTTATCTATTTATTCTCCTCTTCCCTTCGTATATTTATCAAAGGTATTAAAATTTTACCTTAATTTGTTCTATTAAACTCCTATGTTCAATTTGTACATAGCAAAAATACTCCAGTCTGAATACCATGAGTGACTATATTCAATTTCATTGTATGTATCCTTCAAAGTTTGTGTGTTATATTTAATTTCTATTGCATCCCTCACTTTTCAAACTTTGCCTTAAACTTAATTTCATTATACCAAGCATAATTTATACTGTGACAAGGTATCTCATTAACCTTTATATTGATACAAGTGTTTTTACAACAACTTTTAAGAGAAAAAAAAATAAAAATAAAATTAACTTTTTTCATAAATTAATAAGTTATACGAAAACATTTCCATGTATAAAATGAAGTTAACTTATACTTAAGTCAATGTTTTATTTTTCGTCTTATTTTTCCCACACAAAAATCTTTATAAAAAGGTTTATCTAAATATATCCATCATCATTATTTTAGAAAATACATTTTGGAACATATATAATCATTATTTTATAAAGTATTTTTTCGGAACATTAATTTGTTTGCCAAGAATCTCGTAAAAATTAATTGGTTGGTATTCTCGTAAGTACTTTCCAACACGTTAATAAAACGAACTAGATTTCTATAAAGTATTTTTAAAATAGTAAAAAGTGTGCAAAAAGCTTTTTTTTTTCAAATAGTGATTATGTTTAATTTTTTTTCCCTTCATAATATTCTTCTGTAACCTTTTCATATTCATTTTACTTGGAAGTGTGAAGTGATGTATGTTGGAAAGGGTTTTATTGACGAGCTTTCCACTTCGCAGCTTTTGAAAGTAGTGTATTTAGTAAAAGAGGAGAGTATAAATAGAAAACTTTATATAGAAAAATAAGCCCGATGGCGAAAAAACTAGGGGCCCATAACATAGTAACCAACCACAAGAATCCGTCTGACCCAAAAAATTAATTAAAAATGATGAAAAATTAGATGGGATTCGAAGTATGATGATTTATTAAGACTTAAAAATATTAACTTGGTACTAAATAAAATGAATTATTATATTCAGTATCAAATCAAAAATTATGAAAATTGAATTTTTAGTATTATAATAAGCATTATCATTCAGTATCATATTATAATAATGTTCGGCTCTAAATATTAAAAAAATCAGTATTATGTTAATATTATAAGTATGTATAAATATACTAAATACAGTTAAAATTTAATATTGAGTGTAATATAGAAATATTTTAATGATAATAATATTAAAAATAAAATAATATACTAGTTAATACAAATATATTAAATTGATTCATATAATATTTTAGTTTTAACAAAATTAATGTTTTCATTATACTCCTTTTAGTATAAAAAATTATAAAGTAAAGTATCTTTTACGTTTTTTTTAAACTTAAATATATTTGTAGTACCTCAAACTTTAAATAAATTTAATTTTTCTTCTAATTTTAAAATTTACTTTTATTCTTGTAAATTAAAAAAAAATACTTGTTTTAATCTCGACTACAAATATACTAAAGATTACACTCAGACGAATAACTACTACCCGCTATTTATATAAAATTTTATTTTAATTTTACATTCTTGTTAGATATATTCAATATTTTTCTCTTTTCATGTACTCATTTGGAAAATTCAAGAACAATACATTTGAGCATAAATATTAAAATGATTTTTTTTTCGAATTATATAAACTAAAAATATGAATTAATTTTAAATTCTAAAGACAGAAATCAAAATTAAATTTAAAAAAAAACTAAAAACATATTTGATTCTGAAAACATTTTTAAAATTTGTATATTTAATTTTTATTATCGTAAAGATAATCTCATATGAATTAAATTATTTTTTTTAAATATTTTTAAAGACAGAAATTCAAATTTTAAGTAATTTTACAAAAATTTACAATAAATTGCTTTTTAAATACTCATTCATCTCTATTAATTTTTTTTAATAAAATTGTAATCACACTTTTTTATTTTTAAAAGATACCCGCCTTCTATTTCTTTTGAATAAAATAACAACTATTTCTCTCTTATTGGAGATGAGTGTATTTTAAAAACTATAAGAGACATGATTATCATTTTATTAAAATTATAGAAAAGATAAGTATTTATTTTAAATTTTTATTTAAGTATAACTTCTAAAATAAATATTATCAAACAATTTTTAATTTAAAATGAACTTTTAAACTAAAAAAATGAAAAACTGAATGAAAACTTTTGTTTATTTATTTTTTTTGGTTAAGTTTTTATTTCCAATTGCAACTTTAAATTAAATTTTAAGCATAAAAAAATGGCCAACCTTGCCCAAGTAAAGTTTTAAATAAAATCTCTAAAATACATCAAAATATAAGTCATAACTCCAACTATAAATTTTAAATCTATATTTTTAAATTTTTTTAATTACATAAAATTTAATTATCTAATATTTTAAAACAATAATTCATTCCATGTTTAGTATGAAGCCAATGACAAGGAGAACTATTGTTGGACCTAACATTTGGTTGTCTTCCAATTATAAGAATACTTCTTATTTGGTTGAACAAAGGTTGTGTCAACATGTGTTTCAATCCTTTCATCATCATAAATTTAACATTTTTTATTATGATGTTTATCCATTTCTCTATCCTCATTGGCTGCATTTGATTCCTTCTTCCTAACGAAATTTGACCCTGATATGATCAATTATGATTCATTAAGGTAATCTTATCCTTTCCTACAAAAAGAATATGGTATTATTCTTTAAAAATTATAATTATAGATTAAATAAGTTATTAATTAACTATAAAATATATACTTGTGTTTTTTAGCTTTTACAATTACTCTACAAACATCATACTATATTTAATTTGAATTTTGAAATGTTATTACATATCTGCTATTGTTTTACTTTTCTTTTAAGAAATAGTGAGCTAAACCATGTATGTGATTCATTGTTCCATTTGTATTTTATTTTATTTTAATCATAAATATTATATTAGGTATAATGTTAAATAAAAATCCTTATTATTTGCATAAATTTTGTGTTTGTTTTATAGTGAATGATATATTTTTCATTTAGATTCATGTTTTAAATATATTTTTTTTATTCAAATAGAGATTCATTTTACATGTGATATTGTGATTCTAATTTTCTTTAGTTGAATATTTTCACACATAATTAAAATTATATATCAGTTATTTTCTATATGAATTATCTTTACAATGCAAAACTATATCAACCTCTCGTGTTATCTTTATGGTTTGAGAGATTCATTCTTATAGTATAAATTATGTTTCATTCATCTTATTATATCAATATTGGTCCAATGCATATCTATGATTATGTTTGACCTTATAAACAGTGTTTGACAAACAACTTTTTTTATGCAGTTTTTATTCCAATAAATTGGAGAAAACTCTTAGCAAGTTTTTTTGAGTAACTTATAGTGTTTTTTGAAATGCCAGTTTAAATGGAAATGTTTAAAGCACTAACTTTTTGTATTTTTCTCCTTTAGTCCTATAATATTTATTAAACATGTATTCTATCCTTTATAAATACATAGCTTATTATATTTTGAAATATTTTAATCTATCACATAAAAGAAAATATGATGTTTAAGTTTTGATAAAAAATAAAATATAAAAGTGGAAGACACGTGTTTGATGCTAATAAAATGTAGATAAGTTTTACATGTGACTCATCGTATGTGTCAATACTTGTATTGTTTGTTGTAGATTACTAGGCTTGAGTAGAAACAACAATATTCAATGAAGTCTTTTCAGAAAAAGCTAAATTAGAGTTAGAGAAAATGTTTTTTATAATAGCTAACACAACTTAACACGTAATCAAAAGTTTATGTGGAAACATGTTTTGCTAAAATAGACTACTTTGAAATCTAATTACACAATTTTATAACTAATTAACACTAGTTGTTGATTACGTTCTATATTTTATGTTTAATGTTAATCGTTTTCTTAGAATTGTCCAACTATAATTGAACATACATAAACATTATCAAATCTAAAATTAATGGACCTAGCTCTTTCGAGGATTTGAATACAAATAGTAGGTTCAAAGTTTGCGCTAAAAGTTAACAGATAATTTTGAAATCTTCAAGTAAAATCCTCTATGCAAATAATAAGGGTTAAATATCTTCGCCATTATTAGTGGACCAAATTTCATGTTTGTATAAGTACAACTATAAATTCAAAGTAGTTAACTTGTCTAATAAGTAAGATAAAAAAGAATAAAAGAAGAAATTGTCAGAAAAATAACATTCCTTTTTAGTAGCTTGTCAGATTTTCTAAAACACTACTTCAAATAGCGTTCCTAATATATTAGTTTCTAGCTTCTACCTTTAAACATTTTATTCTTAGACTTCTATTTCCTTTTTACACAAGACATGTTTTCTTTTATCTTTTATGCCTGAGACATTTTAATAGTGATGGCTAGGGGTTTTTTTATATCTTTTTTATTGCATTTGAGATTTTTTTATCTTAAAATGTTTCCATTAACTATTGCGGAATTTTTTTAATATTTATTTTTATTATTTTAGTATTATACTAAGATGATATATATATGCTTATTTTTTATTAACTTTTAATACTTTTATATTTACAATTTCTATTTTAATCATTATTAAAATGAAATTTTATTAGCCTTCTAATCTATTAGATACTATATAAACATATTTTTTTTTTACATTTATCACAATTTCAATATATAAATATTTTTTTTCAATGCAAGCAATCTAATTTAAGAGTTGTTGTTGCACGGCCAGTTAAATTTATTTAATTAATAAATTTCAATCTAATTTAACAGTTGTTGTTGCACGGCCAATTCATTTTATTTAATTAATAAGTTTTTTAATTCTTTAGTATGATTGAAAGGAGTTTTTATAAATAATCTGACCCTCAAGTTAGTCAGCCATATGAATATTATAAGATATTTAAAATAGAATAACAATATTTTGTATCTTAAGACGATATACCTATTAATAAACATTTAAATGAGTTACTTAATAATTGAGTCAAAGATTAAAATTTGTGTTCTATATGATAATCACTACATAATATCATTATATTTTTGTCATTTCTATAAACAAATCAACCTCAATATTATAACAAAGATTATGAGAAGTCAACCAATCTACTCAACAATATTAACTATATTTAATTTAAAAAGAATACTTCTCAGTAGGTTGATTTAGCAGTAAAATAGTTTCCAACCACCAACTAACCTTTTAGATTATGACACCTTTTTTTTAGTTTTTGATTAGTTTTTCAACAGTTTTTTTGTTATAGATAATGGAAATGTAATGAGTTTATAAAATCCGAGTAGAGATAATTTAGCGTGACAATAAATAAAATATGGGATTAATTAAAGTAAATTAACAAAATAATTTATGGCAAATTATTCTTGAAAGATCCAATATTTTTGAGTTTTATGTCCTATTAAAACTGTAAAGTTACTAATTTTCGTTTCCCGGAACGCAATACTATTAATGAAAAAAGTCTCAATGATACAAAAAAAATTTATTTTAGAACAAAAATATTAAAGGAGTATATTTGTTTGTAAAAAAGAACCAACATTAAAATTAGGGATGGAAATATGAAAGACTGTTTGATAGTTACATTATATCAAGTCTGAAATTTTTTTGGAAATAAAATAGACCATGACTTTTATAAAAAAAAATCTATTTAATTGAAGAGGTAAAATTTAGATAACTTAAAAAGTTTTTAAATTTTATCAAATAAAGTCTATTTAAATAAATATAAATAATATTTTTCATTATTATCATTATCATTTTTCGTATTTTATATCCTTTAAATAATTAAGCTTGTTGATGTACAACTATATAAGTTAATAAGATTAATATTTATTTTAATGTCTTCCTTTTAAATAAATCAACATGACAATCATAAAAAAAAACTTTATATCATGCAAACGAACTATGGCTTTTACTCTTATAAAATCCAACTTAGTACAAAATATTTAAATAGATTAACTGATCAAACCGAAAAATAAACTCATAACATTTAGCAGGTTATGTTTTGGAGTTTACATTTTTTTAAATGTAGAACTATTCTTTAACAAGAATTATCGTAAAAATTTATTCTTAATCACGTAAGAAGAAAAAAGTGGAACCCATATAAGATGAATTAAAAAACCAAATTAATTTTTTATTAAAATAAAAATAGACAAAACTCTTAAATATTATATACATTGTAAATACATAATAGATCCTTAAATAACATGCATATTGTTCAGGTATTTTCAGCAGAGGATATGAATAGAAGGTTTTTATAAGAAAACTAATTATGTGATTTTGTGTTTATGGTAAAATTAAATTATAATTAATTTTGTTTATTTGTTTTTATGATATTATCATTATCATATTGTAATAATCTTATTTTGTTTTCTTTATTTAGTTATACCTAAAATGGGTACAGTACTTGTATATATTCAGTTATCTATTCTTGATGAAAGATACAAAAAAACAGAAAGAATATCTCCATTCTCATATCCTTTATTCATTTTTGTTCATCTTTGTTCATCTCTTTATTTTTTATTATCTTTTATAATATGGTATCAGAACTCTAATTTGAGAGCTATGGTTGCTACGTTTATCATGGCTGAAATTATTGATCCCTCACAATATTTTAGTTCACCTTATCATGTTAGTTCTCAACAACATATGGTTTGTTCTATTGGTACACAACAAGAGAGACAAATTTTTGGTGATCAGTCAAAAATAATGAATGATATTAACAGAAGTAGTTTTAGAAGACGATATACTTCTAATGTCTGCAGTCGTTGTGGAAAGACAGGACATGTGATTGATATGTGCTATAGAAGGCATGGTTTTCCACCTTAGTTCAAGTTTAAAAATCATAAAGCAGACTGTAATAATAATCAGCAGAATCATGAAGGTTCAAGGTCAGAGGTACATTCTCAATGGTTTTACTCCAGAGCAGTATCAAACATTGTTAATCCTTCTACAATAGTCTAAATCCAGTGACAATGTCTCTAATCAAATCTCTAGTATTCCTTCCAACATAACAACACACTGGTAATAAATTTCTCTCTTCTTCTAGTTGTTGGATTATTGATAGTGGTGCTACTGATCATATTTGTTCATCCTTGAGTCATTTCACTTCATATCATCAAATTAATCCTATCTCTGTCAAATTACCAAATGGAAATCAAGTCTTTGCAAATTATTC
>Ga0209700_105766_pt1 | contig 20284 bp, 11 predicted proteins | sample SiratroredBW_FD_187528 | JGI IMG/M metagenome (GOLD analysis project Ga0209700, IMG submission 187528) | Root nodule microbial communities of legume samples collected from California, USA - Siratro red BW (SPAdes) (version 2) | ecosystem: Host-associated > Plants > Roots > Nodule | place: USA...
TAGGGGATGTGAAAAAAAAAAAAAAAAAGAGAAGATTATCACCACTTCCTGTGGCTTTGACAATGTCTTTGCTCATCATGTAACAGTGTGTTCAAGTTAAAGAGTGAGCATGCAGCTGTTCTCTTATTCAACATTTATTTCATTATTTTCTGATAAAGATTTCTCTAACTGAATCTAAACTTAAATTATCTTAAATGACCTGTATCATTAATATTGACTTCCATTTTACCTTTCTAATGTCATTTTCAAAATTAATACTCAAAATGGGTTCTAGAAGAAACGATAAAATTCTACCATATCATATATTATATAAAAAAAAATAGACCATAGTTGCATTAAAAAAAATTATACTAAGTGAATTTAACATTTTTTAATGTAACTCAATCAGTAAATTTAATTCTCATAAATGCAAATGGAGACATTTAATTATTATGATAATATTATCATTTATGTTGGGTGTTCTTTTTTGAATATGGTGTTCTTCAAGTAGACTTTTCCTTGGAGATACATGTATTAAAATTCTTGTTACAAAATAAATTATTTTAGAAAAAATGATTAATTATCCAAACAAAATCATGTTATTCTGAAATCACGATGATCTCAAATAAATTTTATAACTGTACATCCAACCACACTAATAAAGTGAAGTTTTTCTGTTGAGTTAATAAATTCATGATGAGTTTTATTTCAAACTCACTTTCGAATATAAATAACTTTGAATAATGTTTTAAGTAAAATCAAGTTTTAGTTAATCTGGAATTAATTTTTCAAACTCTATTATTCATGCATAAGATCATAAAAATGTGAAGTATAGTGTTTGTATTCATAAATTATAATAATCTGGAGTTGGATTTAATCTGTATGCCCTGCGATCTCACCCTTTATTTTTTAAAACTTCTATTTTCTATAATAAAATATTATATTAATTAAAATATAGAAAATAATCATTAAACAGATGCGCTATGAGATAAAAAGCTAGCTTTTGTTTCGAAGAACAAGTGATTATCTAATTGACTTTAATCAACAATAGTATAACATAAAATAAATTATCAGTTTAATCCTGAAACGAAGAAAAACTTAAACAATTTCCTAAAATTTTGTGGTTTCTTTTAAATTCCTAAAATAACTTCTTTTTTCATTTTGGTCTATAGTCTGGACACTTGAGTGATAATAATATATTTACAAAACTAAAATGAAAAACCAAAATTCACTTTAGAAACTTCAATGAAATCTTGAATTCAAAAATTTATTTGAATTTTCTTTAATTTCATGAACTAATATGAGAACAAAATATGACAACAGGAAACAGTTTCAGCATGGTGAATGCTACATCTAAAAAGAACCATGATATTTTTCTCTTTTCTAGAAAATGAATATCGTACTCTATATATGATATCTGGTTTAATCCCATTGAACAATTTACTAGTTTATTAGGATGGGTTTTGACTTTTGTCCTAATAAACTGATTAGATATGAACATAGTTACGAAATCATTCCACGAGAGAGACCATTTCTCATTCTACGAATTGGGCATTTTCCAGCCAATACATCTAAAATGAAATTTCTAACCTTCACAAGGGTCTTGAACTGAAGAAAAAATAGAAACTAAAAGGATTTGTCATCATACAACTGGTGTACATTACGACCTGAATACACACGAGGTATTGTGCAATCCTAGAGAGAAGACATGTACATATATTTTGAATCTTCAAACGAACCAGTCATCCTAAAAGCTGTCCAAGTAGCAAAACTATATGTAGCACTGATCACAAATCAATATCGTCTCAAGGTTTGGCATTTACATACCCCATATGCCACGAGCCGTTGCCACTTTGTTATTTGGTCTAGATGTTAGTTCATACAATATCCTTGCAAATGTATCAGAATATCTTCCATCAGTGAAAAGTATCTCAGCGAACGCATTCTCATAGGCTAGCAGCAAACTTCTGTTTTGTGGTTCAGAAACTAAGCTTTCCAATATCATGGCAGCTTTCCGGCAAACCTCTGGAACCGGATGTGGTGTCTTTATCACTTTAAGCAATCGATCAATAGCCCTATGTTTGAGGAATTTTTATGAGTGCTATTTAAAGAATTACTGTCATAATTTACCATTTCACAGAATCAAAATATTGTGTTCTAAAGAAACGGAATAAGGGGTTCACCATCTCTCGCTAGCAATCTTCAACCTGCAGTCCATATTAACTTCAGCAAGGTTATAGAGTGCACCTATAGCAGCTGCCTGTGCATCTAATGCAGGCATGCTGATGAGATCAATTAAGCGCTTGTGTATCTGCAGAAATAAACCAATGTTGATTATCTTTTTTCTGAACAGGCAACAAACTAACAAGCAAAACATTACACGCAAAATAAAGTTTAACCTGTGGAAAAAATGGAAGCAAGAAAGGTTCATTGTCAGGATTAATGATCAAACGCCCAAGTAATTCAGCGGCAGCACAATGCCAGGCTTTGACTGCAGATTCCAACATCCCCATGATGGCCTGAACAGCCCGTTTTTCTCTGCAAGTAATATAATTTATCAATTAGCAACAGAGAATTACATTAGTGTGAAAAATTTACATTCCAGATAGATCAATCACTTACGTTATTTTAATAAATGATGGCTTCGATGAGCTAAATATTCGAAGATCCAGTAGTGGAGCTAAGTTAACAATGGTCTCCAGAGCATTTGTGACAAGTTCCTCATCCTCTATCAACATTAAGAACATTAAGAGACTATTTATGACAAAACAGTGAACAAAATCTTGTAGTGATAGGGCAACAGATAATGGCAATTAAAGAAAAAAAAAATTCATAACAGATTTATGGAGTTTCTGGAAACATACAAAAATCAGATTTTTTTTTTTTTTTCTGCATAGGTCTCCTTTGAATGAAATCATGTTAGAGGCACAGTTGGACTCTAAATGCGGACAACTCTCTTCACAAGGGATAAAAAATCGTCATAAGATGTTTGGAATACACTTAAACTTTAAAGGGGGTAAATTTAATATAAACAGAATTTAACATAAAACTGATCTATAAAAAAAAGTCTAATTCAAAGGTTGGTATTGTTATGAGGAAAGGGAATGATTGGATTTGTTACACAATGATACCTTAAACACCACACGAAACCAACTTTTCAGGCAAATGGATTAGTCCATGTTTCCAAAAGTTTCAAAAACTATGACGGATAATGGCAATTAAAGAAAAAAAAACTTTTTTTTGCATACGTCTCCTCTGAATGAAATCATGTTAGAGGCACAGTTGGACTCTAAATGCGGACAACTCTCTTTACAGGGACAAAATACCAACATATGACATAAGATGTTTAAAGGGGGTAAATTTAATATCAACAGTATTTAACATAAAACAGATCTATAAAAAAAAAAGTCTAATTCAAAGGTTGGATTTGTTATGAGGACAGGGAATGATTCGATTTGTTACAAAATGATACCTTAAACACCACACGAAACCAACTTTTCATACAAATGGATTAGTCTATGTTTCCAAAAGTTCCAAAAACTATGACGGGAGATGGCAGTGCTAGTGCTTTTATTGATCAACATATGCACAAACTATACATAATCACTATTTCCCAAATTTTAAAGCATTAGATAATATGCTAATCACGCTGGATATATGATATATGACTATTTAATCATATCTCACCTCCAATTATTAATTATATATTCTATACAGATTATAATATCCAAGGATTTGAACTTCTAGCATTTAATAACTAAACAGGAAATAAAAAATGGCTGCACTCATACTAAATAGGTCCATCGGCCTGTAACTATTGCAGAGAAGAGATGCATATTATCTCCCAGAATACATTCACATATATTATGTCAACTTGTCATTTGTCTCAATAAAAACTAGGCAACTAGACAACATCCTATTTACATCAGCCAAAACATTTTCAATTCCACACATACACAATGTACCGTGAAATATCAACCAACAACTTAATAAATGTGATCACTTAACTATCACTATCATAATCACATCCATACTCACCCAAGTACACAGCATCAGAGTAAAAGAATTTTCTAAATAATATTGCTATTCAATGAAAAAAAGGTGTTCAAGATAAATTTTGGCCCTTAAAATTTTTCTGTGGTCTTTGTAGTTTCTCACTATTAAGGGTTCGGTACCTCAAGGAGTAATACCTTAATAATAAACTATAGGGACCTGTCCAACACGAAATATAAGGACCATTCACGTGTGATGAATAAAACTACAGAAATCAAAACCAAAATTACTGAAAAAATATAAGGACTGATACATAGGGACCAAAATCCAAATAAGTAAAAAAAAAATATAGAAACTAAAACCAAATAAGAATATTATAAGGAACAGAAACCAAAAAAGTGGAAACTAGAGGACTAAAATGTACTTTAAACCAAAAAAGATTATAGGCTATAACAAGCAGGTATTCTCACCTACAAGATGATCTTCTATGCATTGGAAGGCTGTTTCCAGACAATGACGATGTTGGGCCATTATAACTTCATTATCTGGCATGAAAGAGAAGTTCCTGATGACATTTGAAGCAGCAACAGCACATTGCTGTTTTTCTGCTCGCCCTTCATCATCTAAATTAAACAGACCATCTTCATCAAGCCATAACTCCGTAAAACGAGATTTTGTCACACCGCTGTGCTGTGTTGATTCTATACCAGCAGAGCCAGATCCTACACTGCACAAATAGCATCATCCTACAATGAAATTCATTCTCTCTTACCACCCTCATCTCCAAAATGAAAACATAAGTCAAGTGAAAAATTGAAAACTCAAAATCAAAGACGATAATCAAGAAGAACAAATTTACCCAGAGCGGTGGAGAGCACTAGTCGAGCCTAACGCCTGATATTCATTCCCAAATCCAGTCACAACAGAATTAGCACCTAATGTTCTGACTCTTGTTGACTTGGCTAATTCCTTTGGGAGTGCTATATCCCGCCAATCATCTATCTGTTTCAAGTTACAACAAGACCGTATAAAATATTAAAAGGAGTAATAATTTCAACAACAAAATACAAAATTGAAAACATTATCGGTGGCACGTACGACTTGAAGGAGCGCATCAAGCAAGCCAGGAATTTTCGCAAGGGGAGTTGCATCCTTTCGCATGTCATCCTTTTCTTTAAATGAGAGTAGTGTAAGAGTATTCAGAGCCCATGTCAGCTCACTCTTCAGACCACTTTGAAGGGCCAAAACAATTCTTTTATTGTTCTGATCTGCCAAAGAAATACAAACAAAAAAAGGTGTTCAAAGAAAGGCAAGATAAAACATTGCAATTTGCAAATAACAATGCTCCCAGATACTTAAGAAATCAATGCTATCCTTACACAGCATGCCCTAGCAACAAAGTGGACTTGCATTGTTCTACACCTATTATGCATGAATAATAGTTCCTCGAATTTCTTGAAACTTCAAATTAAGTGGTTATTCATTTAATTAAGGATAAATAAATTGTTTATTAAAATTCACAACATGATTATTAGTGCAAGAGTGCGTGTGTTGGGTAAATTCCGGCACATTCAACTAAAATACAACTTTTAAAGAGAAAATATAGACTCCATAATGAGTATAAAGAATTTCAAGAGTCATGAAATGGGAAGGAGCTGTGAACTAACCGGCAAAGGAGTTGTGAACGTGAAGGGAAGGACCAAGAAGGGTTGACGGAGCCGCCGAATCGGCAGCGGAACCCGCGGCGGAGGCACTGCTGCTACCGCTTCCGAATGGACGGCCCCTCTTGGCCGGCGGCGCCGACCCGCCTCCGGCGGATCCACCGGACTTGCCCTGTTCCCTCTTCTGCATCCCTCTCACTCTAGGGATTTTCGAGTTTGCGATGCGATTTCCATCTATTTTGGTTGGTATCTTAGGTGGTCTTCTTCTTGGATCCATGATGCTATCAAGGCCCAATATATTTTTCTACACAATTACAATGCACACCTCCTGTATTTATAAGCATACCTTCATCTAGATATTCATTCCTAGAATACACCTTTTAACAGAAAGGCTCAAATTACATTTCCTTTCGTGGAGTTTTTTTTTTTTTTTTTTTTTTAGGAATTGGTTCTATGAGGTTTTAAAAGTATTATATAAGAAAAGATTCTATAATTTTTCCATAGATTAAAAAATTAAATATGAAGAAATATTTGCTGAACTGATTTTAATCCGTAAAATGTTAACTAGACAATCATAAAGTTTGAAAATAAAAATAGGAGGAATTTATTATTTATCTACTTATTTATATAATTCGTTTACATGAATAAAGAAATAAACAAATAGATTCTTTAAGAAAAGTGCAACCTCAAAATCAAGATTCACAAAAGCAATCTTTCGCTTCTTATCTTGGGCTATGCCGATCCACTTGTTCGTTATTGCAATAGGTGAAGGCAATTTCTCTCAGGACCTCTATACTTTATTTTTACGCCTCCATTGGTGCAAGAAAAGTCATTGTTTATAAGTTAAAAATATTTTCAATTGCTTAATTTGAAAATTTATTCTGAATTTTTAATTTGAAATTTAAAAATATAAATTTAAAAAATCTAAAATATGTTTTCAAATTGAAAAATATTTTGGATTATATACTCAAATTCAGAATATGTTTGTAGATTTCATAATTTTATAATATATTATGAATTCTACCATTTTAAATATATTTTCAAATCGTCTAATCCAAAAATATGATAATCTGGAATATATTTTTAAATTACATAATTCTTAATATGTTTTCATATTATATATAAAAGTGTATTTTAAATTTTATAATCTAAAAATTTAGAATATGATTTTTTAATTCCATAATCCGAAAATCTAAAATATGAGCAATTCCGACTCTTGCATCACTCTGTGGAGGTGCATAAAGAAACATGTGGGTGGAGGAAAAAACCAACTAGGTTTTTGGGCTTCATATCTCAAGGCTTGGAACATCGTACAAGCCTTTTCGGCTTTCTTTACCTTATTTTCATGAAGGACCATAAAAGTTACGAACCTTAAAATAGATAAAGTTCCAAAAATTAAAATTTCCTATAAATTTAACATTTGCATGAGTGAATAGGACCTACCTGTAGGACATTAATCCTGCCAAACTAATAAAGGATAGTTCAATAATTTTGCTATTGCACATACGATAATAATAGTATGTATAAAATACTTGTTAATGAAGTTTCGGGGGAGAGTCTTACAATAAAAAGAGGACAAAATATTTTATCATGATTTTTATATTTTTGTCTTTTTTATCATTAATAATTATCTGGTACAGTTTACTACTTCACTTCTAAAATAACTTCGATTAAATTACTAATGTTAGGAAGTTAGTCAACACTTAACACCGAAAACAAAAAAGATAAAATTATTGCCACAACAAAATCAAGAATGAAATGTTTTAAATTATAAAATCTGAAAAGGAAAAGTTGTTGTAACCATAGGACTAATAAATATATGATTAAAAAAAGTATTATTAATGTGATTTATAAGATAATAATTATCATAAAACTTAACAGACAAAGAAAGTTGCCATATGATAAATTATAAATAAATTAGAATGTAAAAATTTACACATTATTTTAGTGTTGATTGAAAGCTAGGACATAATGTGATGAAGAAAATGGATGAAGAAAAGGAATGTGAAGATTAATAAGCAAATAATAGAATTAAATATTCCAATTGGGTTGAGTTCTACTAAGGGGTTTGGTTTGAGTTAGATAGGAGGAGGGGGAAAATGAGTCTTCCCAACTCAAGGTTTGAAGGACCATGAAAGTGGTTCAACCAATCAAGGACTCCTCATCAACATATTTTAAGGTTTTTCTACGGTGTTTCATCGTACAGGACCTACTTTTGCTTTGTTTTTTGCTTCATTGTAGGTACTTAAAGTTTGAACTAATTGCTGGTTTGGTTAGAGTTAAGAATTACAAAACATTGAGCAGAACCAATAATCTAAGCTAGGAGGTTTTGGCAGGGTTTTTTGTATGAACATGATGCTTTAGTTTATTATATAAGAGAATAAAATTGTTTGGTATATTATATTCTGGTGAACTTTGTTTAATGTTTTTCTCCCCAAGAGTTGGTGGTAATTTGATGTATGAGTTGGTTTTGGTTTAGGATCATGCATCTGCAATATTCCTTGGTATGATTGAGGCCAAAGCAACATTGATACACAGAAATGTTCTATGAATACACAGTCTTAATGTCAGCTAGGCTACAAGGTCAGGTGTGAACTATATGGTTCTATGAATCCAACAGAACAAACAGTGTATTAACATCAGTACTCTGGCTCCATCTGTAGGGCTTCTACCTATGGCTATATAGTTATAGACTCCATAAAATTATATTCCAAGTCATAGACCTTGTTAATGTTTGTCCTAGTTACCATGATTTGTTGGTAACTCCAGGAGTAGATGAGGAAAATTAAAGATGAGGGATGAGCTTCTTTTTGCAATTACGAGGACCACTTATGGCTATGTTGTTGTTAATCATGAAACTGCCAAATTATGCAGAACATAGTTATCTCTACCAGCTAGTGGATGGGCCAGTTGATATACATGTATATCTTGTGCTTTTCGTAGCACCTAGTGTGATTACTATTTTTCCAAAAGCTACTTTCCTTGACCCTCCATGTCCTTTAGCATTAGTTGTTTTAGTGATAATGTTAATTTCACACATATCCCTATACTTTTCCTGTTAACACATTTCAATTAATATTATAAGAGCACTTCACATGTGTTGTTCTTATCTGCATCTGCTTTAGGCCTTTTAGTATGATTTGAGAGGTATCCTAATCAATAATTTCATGGTAATTTTTTTCACATCCACATCCTAAGACTTTAAACATCACTTTTGGTTGTGTATTTCATTTTTAACCAATTGCTGAATGGATTTTCTCTTTTTGTAAAACTAAAGAAAAAAGAATAAAGAAGGCTAAAAGAAAACACCTTAAAGCTCAACAACGTCGAGAACATGGTACCTAAGGTTGATTCCACGTTTGTAACATCGCTTTCGGTCACAGAAAAATAATAAATATTGATTTTAAAGTTTGAAATTTAATCTCTGTCTCTCTCTCAACTACTGGTCTTTCCAAAGAAATTCAACCCATCTAGAACTTTTCTTCAATGTCATTTTAATGTTGAATAATTGGCTCAACCTACCCACACAACATAGCATTATCCGATAGAGAAAAGTGAATCAATACTATTTAACATTTCATGCAACAAAATGTTTTTATTTTTTTTATAATTTCAAGGGTGACATAATTTTAGAAGAAAAATAAAGAACCCCACCATAAGATAATGTCCAAACAAGAACATAGGTAGTGAATTGTGGATTAGTTAGGGTTAATAATGTGTAAGGTGGGGCACTCAACCTTTGTAATCTTATAAAACATCTCAGGAACACTGAACAGTGTCAGTATCCGAAAAAGTAACCATAAAACGTAACATAATAGGAGCTGCAGAGTAATTCTGGTCCATCTCAATGTCATACCATTACTGCTTTGGCATATTCGCAGTATCAGAAATTATATTTTCCATCAACCAAATGAAAACAGTAAAAGGGTTATGAATAGGCCTAAGCCATGAAAGTGATAACAAGATAATGATCATGCCCACTTAGAACATGAGTCATGATGTAATTTGTAAAGCGAGAATTATCTTTTTTGGCATATGTAGATTCTCACCATATTTTCTCATGTCAAAGGTTGGATACCTTCTACATGTATGAACCATAATACTTAAGAAATGCCAAACTAAGTATATATAAGTAAAAATGACTCATTCTTGTTTTGTAAGGCAAATTTATAAAGTTGAATTATTGGAAGAGAAAATGTATTTTCTGATTCAAATAAGATTATTTAATGTAAGAGTAAGAGAGATTTTAAAATCTGTGAAGAAAAGAAAAGAAAAGAAAAGGGTCATTTCATTATGGCAAAGATGGTAAAGGGTAAAGGCAGAGCAAAGGGACAATCAAAACAGATGCAGTAGCACTAGGTCACACAAACACATCACACTGGTTCTTGTACAAATATGTATAAAGTAATGAATTAAAAGGAGTGAAAGGGTTTTCATTTTCTAAGACCCTTTATTTGTTTTTTCTCTCAGCTAGTCTCAAAATGTCAGTTACTGTATTGGGATTATGCCACAGGCTTCTAGGATTCCTCCACTGGAGCAGCAGACCATAAAATGGAAAAGCATTACATGCAGAATCTCAAGATCCAAGTGATCCTAATTCCAGACCCAAATTTAATTTATTTTTTTGTACTTGTATTTTATTTTTTTCCCTGGATGCTTCTGATTCCTGGATACATAATATATATACTTTTCCTGATGCAGTGATGCAAGCTGTTCTGTGGTGAATAAGTTAATGAATCTTATGCTATTTTTCTTGATGATGTTGATTGTACTGATTCACCACACTAACTAAACACACAAGAATATCCAATGAACCAATGGTGGCAGAGAGATAAAGATGCCTCATATGGTAACAATAAGTAAAATTTAGAGGACTCCATTTCAGCTAATTAATAATGAAATTGAAAGCAACATTTGAATCACCCCATGCTGCCCATTGGTTTAGAGTTTATATATCAGTGGTGGTTTTCCTCAGAAAACTGCTCCTCCTCTTGCCCTTTGGAATTCTGATTTAGCTTCAAAAACATAACATTGGAAGAACAAACAAACTATCCACAAAAGAGAACAAGTTTCTGTACAAAAGAAATGAGAGGTTGCATTACTCAACATTAAAATTTTGGCTTTGGGAAAAATAAAGTTACTCAATTCACTTGTTTACTTAATCAAGTTACATGCCAAACATTTTTTGGATTAGATAAAAGTTTGAAGCTTAAATTAATAAATATTTTTTATTAATAAATTATTTAAAGAGTTTAATTTGATGTCCTTGATATTGAAATGGATGAAAGTGAGTTTTGTGGCTCCCAGTAACATTTATTGGTAAAATGGGTAGCAACATGTGGTCTAAATGCCACAGGAGATGACCAATCATAAATTATTCAATATTCAACTCCCACAAAAATAATAATCTATAATCATAAACAAATCATGACATCATCCATCAACTTGGTTATATATATATATATATATATATATATATATATATATTAAAATAATCATATTTCAAGATAATATTGTACTAGTTATAGTTTTTTGACTTAATAATAAACACACATTCTAATTTATTCACATTGTTGGATGAACTAATATTGATTCGTCTGTTTTTAATCTAAATTTTGAAAAAAAAAAATGTCCACTAAATAAAATAAAAAATTAAATAGATTGTGATTTTTAAATTGATATTTTTTTTAGATTTTTAATCTTGTTTACATGGCTTATTGAAAAGATTCAAATTGAGATTATTTCTTTTATATTATTCTAATCCGGATCGTACATCCACTAGTTTAATAAAATTTTGAAAAACTTTTCTTGATCTTTGTAAGCTCTTTGTACTCGAATCTACTAAACTTTTTTTGATAAAAAAATTAATATGTTATACTACAGTAAATATTGATTAGAAGATTTTGTGCGTGTGGGGTCATGAAACGTTGAATTTTGAACTTGATTGAGAGCGTTGTATTTCTACTTTTTTGTTTGGATAATGAAAAGTTGGGTCTTATGTGTGTGTTTCTAAGATTATGTATGGTTCATAGACATACCATGACAACCCAAAACAAGAAAATATGATGTGTTGGACTGTTAATTTTGCTTCCCTATTCAGTATTATTTATTAGATAAGGCTCCTACAATCCATGACAAAATGTTCAATCTATTAAACGTCTATATTTGAAAATTGAAATAGAATTGTGTATAAAAAAAACAATTCAAGTTTTTGAGAACCCAACTATTCTCCAAAGGGGCACTTTCATGTAAATGGAGGCTATATAAAATTATTATACGTGTTTTTTACTTTTATTTTAACATCCATAATACTTTAATAATATATTTTAAAATAAATAAAAGTTAGAGTCTATAAATAAAAATTAAACATTCGTTTATTAATTTATTTTAAGTTAATCAAATGAGCATTAATTAAAATTTATTTTTATTTATTCTTTAAAAAATTATTTCTCAATTTAAACTATTTTTAGATTGATTTTATTTTCAATCTTTATTATGTTTAATGTTCATATAGAATCATGTAATAAAATCATGCAGTAAAATATTACTTACCTTAATTTGTAATTTTCTTTATAAAATTGAAATATGACATATATAATAGGTAAAAAGATAGTGATAAGAAAAAATGTATTAAAACATAAAAGATGGTAATGAATAAAATTAAATAAATTACAATTTACAAATTATTTTAAATAGATTATTACTCATAGACTACAAGTTCCTAAAATAAGCTACTTTGAAGTAATTTATCAAACACTTTTATACTGATGAAACTACTTTATAAATTAGTCAAATAAATTACTACTTACGTAATCAGCCACATTTTTAATTAAAGACATTCAATTTAAAAAATATAATATTTTTCCAAAGTTATATCCTTAAAAGGATAATATATAAGAAAATAACAATAGCAAAATTTAACTTTTAGAATTAACCAATTCAATTCTTCAATTTTAAAAGACTATTCAAAACATCCTAAAATAATTTAGGATATTTTGGTGAAAAAGGTAAAAAAAAAATTAAAAGAGTTTTGTAAAAAGGAGTTAGAAATTCTTATATTTAGAATGGAAGGTTTAAGCGAGGAGAAAATTTCTTTAAAAAAATGGTAGAGAACAAAAAAAAAATCTTTTTAATAGTTTAAAGATTAAATATTTTACACATAATTATTTTTTGTGAATAAATGTAATGAGGTATAAAAGATAATATTAGTATAAATAGGTTTTTCATATTTGATATTTAGGATTATTTATATCTGTGAAGAGTTTTACATAAATTTATATCATACCCTATATGGTGTATGCTCTAACGTAAATTTATGTAAGATTTGGATAAGATTCAACACTAAACTTTTAGCATTTAAAAGGAATTATTTGATTTTGGTTTAAATTCAAATTTTTAAATGTAGCAAAATATCAATTGCAACTATCTTATTCTGTATGCATCAAACACAAATGATAAGTGTACGCAAAATGAGAAAATGACAAAATAAAAAATTTTGAACTTCAAAGTATAAAATATTTATCTCCTTATTTTCACTAACTCTCATCTATATTGCGTCTCCAGTCAAACTTTTTATCAAAAGTTACTAACGTTTAAAATTTTTCTTTATCAAATTTTATACTTCAAAATATGTAACTATTGTATTAAATGTAGTGATTCTAATATCAAATAGTTATGAAAAAGTTAGGTCAAAAATAAACTTTTATCTATTTTACAATGATTTTTACTAGATCGGATAAATACTAAAAATATACAAAAAAAAATGGATACGTTTATATGAAAAAAAATAAAACAAGAAATAGTAAAATAAAACGAAACAACAACAACAAATTAATGAAAACATTCATGTATTACCATATTAAAATTCCCAAAAACAATCACAAAGTATATAACACCTACTTCAATAACATATTTGAACCCTGAAAATTTCAATACAATTGGAGCAAAACATGGATGACACCAAACACCTACAGTCATTGTTCAGAGTACAGAAACAGTCTTCAAAAAATTCACAAACACCTAAGTAGTTGTCATCGAAGAAAAAATAAAATAAAAGATGACAAAAATATATCAAAATTGTTTGAAGGACTAACTTTGTACTAATATGAATAATTTTGTATTTTTTTTAGATCTTTGACGTATGATTAAAGCAAAAACTAAAATCCTTAAACTTAATTACAAGTTCACAATATTATTAACTTAGTCAACTAGCACTTTCAACCTTCCAATAATTTAGATATGCTTTTGATTTTATTGGTGCATACTTTATTCGATCAATTAATTATGTGAGTGAAGTTATGGAGAAAATATCTCAGACTAGATATAGTAAATCAATATAACATTTTTAATGCATTATCATTATTATATAATTCTTATTATTTTTAAACTACACCACATATTATTAGATAAATTCGATACATCATATATTAGTAAATTGAAAAATATAATTTCGTTTAAATATTATTTAACTTTATAATTATTAAAGGATCGATAGCAAAGTCTGGCACACACTGAACATAGAAAAGTTTGTACCATACAAAATAGATTTCAACTTGTTCAGTTATTATAATCTTTGAATAATTTGTAGCTCTATCTTATGGAAAAAAAATTATCTGGTAGCTTAATTTAATATATATTTGGTAGCTATATTATTTTGGGATTTAATTGGATGTTCTCTGTTATGTTAACTTATACTTTCATCATTAATAGAGTTCATTAGTTTTGTCATTTACAAGATTTGAATATGGTATTTTTTTTATTATAAAGAGCAAATTGTTTTATATTAAGATGAGTGATGATGGAGTTTGGAACCTAGATCATAAAAAATTATAAGAAAAAGAATAATATATGAATGAAGAAGTACGTAACCAGTAATTAAGCTATACAATCTTTGATGTAAGCAACGTATTATTGAGAAATTAATTATCTGAATTTGATAAGATTGGATTGCACAGAGTGGATTCATATAATAATGTGTTTGCTTCACGCAATAAATAAATGTAGAAGAATACTCCTGACACAAGTAATATTTCGGAACATGTCTTGTGGTTTATATTTGTACAAAGCCTTTATTGCAAGTTTTGTTTATGCTTAGGTTAAAGTGTGAAAAAGGCTTAATAGCAAATTAAGTTATTGCTTTTAATTTTGGAATTTTCCAATTTTAATACAAACATGCACTTTATCATAAATGTTTAAATGCATAATTAAGATTTATTATATAAGGAAGAATAGCAATTGAATGTTGGAAAAAAAAAAAAGTGAGAAGAGATATGATATAATGTAATTGAGAAAGGGGGATGGATGTGAGAGTGGATGTATGATATCATATTATGATATGATATGATGATATGAGTGGGAATGCAATAAAAAAGAAAGGAGAGATGTCAAATCAGCATTGGATAAAGGCTCTTCACTTTGTTTTCTTTTTCCTAAAACTCCCACTCCTTCTCTCTCCCCTTCCCTTCTCCAGGTTAGGTACCATAAATCCTTATCATTCTTTTTTTTCCTTCTTATTTTTAAATTTCAGATACCTTTAACTAATAAGAGAAAGTGTGATAAAAAAAAATATGTATAGGAAAGAGTGAAAATTGAAAAGAGTGAGGGTGAAGCAAGAGTGGAAGTACATAACTAAAGAACAAAGGGTCCTATCTAAGGGCCATTTGAAAGGGGGTTGCCATGGGGATGTGGTGAGGGGCACATGGTGATGTGGTTTTCGTGTGGGTTGGGCAAAAGCCCCTTAAAAAATCAAATTTCCACTTCCTAAGTAACCTCTCTCTCTATCAAACCAAACAAACAACACAAACATTAAACTATAAATTAAAACACATTGTTATGTTAGAGGTTCGGTGTGGGGTTGCTTTCAGCACCCTATTGATCATTTTATGTCTATTTATTATTATTGCAGAGTTTTAAAATTATAATTTTTTTTTTTATTTTTCAATAGTGATGTTTATTGTTTTTTAAAGGTTTGAAGGCAGAGGGAAAAGGACCCCTATTTTTTGTTCTGACAGGAGAGCTTTGTGATGGCCCCACTCACTTTATAAATGAGTTTTGCAATATCAGGAACAAGATAAATAAATGCCTATTTTTTTCAAATATTATATACTGCAGTTGGGCATCACAATGGATTACTGGGGGCCCACTGCAATGATTGTGCATTATTTATCTTTAGTTCACAAGAGTGTGTAATTCCCAATCCTATCATGAAACAAAGAAATAAAGAAACAAGTTATCTCAAGTTATTAGAATGGGATATTTTAACACTAAATTTTCATATTATATTCACAGGCAAGAACTCATCCTGTTTACTTTCCATATGATATAATTTTTGAATCCTTTATTTTTTTTACCACCTTATCTGACTTATCTTATATTTTATTTCTTTAACTTATTGTACAATTTCTTTTATCTTTATTATATAGAAATATATAATCTAAGTGTACAAAAATATAATATAGTGCCACAACCATTTCTGATTATTTTGTGTCCGTCATGGCACCTTCCTGTCAAGTCCTGAGACCCCAATCAAAATTTTCATTAGTCAAAGTAACTGTTCACATAATCTGAGTTTTTTTAAAAAAATCTAAAATATCTTTTTTCGATTTTTTAGTATAGAAAATATTGAACAATTTTTTATGTTTTAAGATATTAAACATATTATCTTTTTTTGGTTTAATACTGGCTATAGTATGACTAACAGTATTGCAAATAATTGAGCATATTCTGTCAGGTTTCATTTAAAGGCCTTGCTTGGTGAGAGAAAGGAGCAGAGATTTTCACTTTTTCTCTTTTGCTTTTGCTGTACTCCTAAAGATTTTAAGATAAAAAAAATTATTTTTAATATACCAAATTCAATAATAATTTATTTACCCTCTCTTCTCCTTCAAGTGATTTCTTCCCAAGTTCCCAATCCTCACGAAATTCGAGTTTCCTTCCTCCCCAGCTCCACCCTGAGTTTTGATCAGTTGACAGTCACTCACCATAATTTTTTATATAATCTAATACTATATTTTGATACAGGTAGGTTTACACATATTCTATGCTGCTTCATCTTTATCTATTCCAGTGTTCGATGGATATTAAAATGAAAATTAGAAAAAGTAAAAAAAAGAAAGTAGTTGAAGTCCTTAATCTAATCAAGTGTTCATGAAAAGATGAGAAAATTTCAGATAGGAAAGTTTCATACTTGCTTGTCTCCTTTGAAGGGACCAGAACGTTGTGAGTTGTAAGGCGATGCCAAAAAATTTTTGAAAGTTGCTGGGTTGGGTCGTGTAAGTTGTAACTTCTCTCTGCACTTTCTCAATCATGATGAACCAAACCAAAACTCAACCAAGAAAAAGAAAAAGTGGTTACTATTCAAAACAATTAAAAAAGAGAGAAAATTCTGATGGTAGCAGAAGCATAGTACTGACATTTGGGAAATCGAAGCAAAAGAATCTCTCGGCGCCATGCATGCATCCTCAGGTGTTTTTTTTTTTAATCTTTTCCAGTTTTATCAAAAACTCAAGAAATTGTATAATTTTCAGCTATTTGATTTTATTACAGATGATATTGCTATGGGAGCAGCTTCTTACACTTACATGGTGCGAACCAAAATTAAAAATAACAAAAAGTTATTTCTTACAAATTTTCCCAAGCTATCGAAAGAAGGGAAAACAAAAAAGACTTCATAAAAAAAAAAAAAGTAGAGCCTCATCCGATATTTTCTCTTTTATATTTTATTTTTTTTAATTCAGAATTAAAGAAAAAAGAAAAATAACAAAATTTTGTTCTACGGTCTGTCCTTGAGAAGAGAGGCCAATCCGGTAACCACCTTGGTCCCTCTCTCGACACTCTTCGGCTTCACCGCCGGCAGTTGCCACGGTGGAGTGGGCGATGGCAACTCCGCCTTCTCATTGCCGGAATCGGCCTCGGACTCGGCCTCGTTCCTTGGCGGCGATTCTCCAAAAATCAGCTTCAACTCACCGCAATCGCTCTCTCTGGACGCTGCGTCACCGGAGTACACTGTTTCCGGCTGAGCTACGGCGACTTGCACGGAGGAGGACGGGGGTTGCTTCTCCCTAACGCTAGACGGAGAGAGCCACTTTGCGAGCATGTAATCGCGCTTCCTCCAGGGCGGAACGTGCATTCCTTTCTTCTTCAAACTCTGCTTGGCCGCTTCGGAGACAATCGCCACGATCTGCTTCAGTCTCTCCGATTTCCCAACGAAGATGAACGGCAGCGATTGAAGAATTGCCTTGTAAGTTCCCGTGGATCTCGCCACCTCAAACTCGGATCGAAAATCCACATCCACGATCAACCTCTCACCTTCCACAATCGCATCTATGAATTCATATTCACCTAAACCAAAACCAAACCGCAAACACACTCAGTCAGCCAAATTCAAATTCAACTCCAAATCCAAACTCAAATTGAAATTCACAGTTAATTAACAGTACCAGCAGGGCACGACGAAGTTTTCTCCCATTTCGATTTGCAGATGGAAGAATCGTAACCAAGAGAGGAAGAAAGTGCTTCCGCGACTACCTTCCTCAGATCGTCTTTCCTCTTAGACGACTTGCCGTTTTTCTCCACGATTCTCGCCACATCAGCTAACAGGTTCCTCTCGCCTACGCTCGTGCAAGGGATCAAAGACTGCTCATCACAGAACCAAAATTATCATAAATCAAACAAACTACAATAAAATTAAAATAAAATTGGACTTGAATTGAGATTGATTATCTACCTTGAGCGACTCAGCCGCGTCGGCGTTGGACGATTCTGGTGGCGGTGGAGCACCGAAGAGATCGAAATCGTCCTCGTCGGAGCTATTCGCGTTGAAGCAGTTGCAGCGGTTGCGACCGCATTTCGGTGCCGGAGGTTGTTCCTCCATGAAATTCTGCACCATCTTTGCCAAGCAAACCGAGCTTGGTTCAAACTCTGTTGCCACATCTTTGCTGATCTTCGGTAACTGACGGTCAAAGATGAACAACCGCTTCAGCCGCGACTTCAACACCGACTCGTTCCGAACGACAACCGCATCCTTCACCTTCTCGGAATCGATGTCGATTGCAATTGGTTGAACCTTCATCGGAGCCATGCGTTTCTTCTGATACTTTTTTTCTGAGAGCTTCTACCTTTTTTTTTTTTTCTCAAAAAACCCCCAAACCCTGTTCAACACACATTCATCCTTCTAACTTCCTACACCAGTCAATAATAAGTCACGGATTGGGCGTGTTCTTCATGAGAGAGGTAAGGTTAAAAGAAAAATAAAATAGAAATAAGAAATTTTAATTCGTAATTGTGTATGTACGGTTTTCTTTTCTTCTAGGCTAAGAGAGTGAAGGTTTCAAGGTGAGGGTTTCATGGAACACGTGGCGACGGTGGTCGGAGAGACGAGCATTGGTCATCGAAGGGGAGTTTATCGTGGCCGGAGTGTTCATTCTCCGGCGGTGAAGAAGAAGAAAGGTTTTAATAATTTCTTTTAGTTTTTTTCTTTTTGTGTGTTTAAAATTGTTCTGGATTAGGTGACTTGGTGGGATTGGATTTTATAACGAGTCAAGGTTGCTGACATGGACATTAGCACGCCACGTGTTCCTGATGTGGCACCACTCGTTTGGACAATGCAGTTTGATAACCACACCCGGTGTGCACCGAAAGGTTTCTACACTGAACGACGCGTGGTGAGAATGATTGCCTCAACTCTGAACCTGTGAAGTTACCGTTCAGCCCTTGGCTGTAATAAAAAACACCCACCTTCACTTCATTCATTAACTGATTGAAAAAATCAATTATATAATTTTTAAAAAATTGAAAAAAACAAAAACTAATGATGCGTAAGAGTGGAGAGATGAAGATCTTTATGGCGTGTATGTGAAGTCCATGCTGTCATAGATGTTTGCGCCTAAAGTTTTGGACACGTGTACATAAAAAATGGTTTTAAATTATATTTTATATCTATATAAAATAAAATACTACTATTTTGAATGATTGGTTGGTATCCAAATTTAGTTAATGTCACTAGCATAGACTATATAATATCCATATTGCTCATTATTAAAAAATTATTAGAATATGTTAATAAAATTATTTTATCCCTTCCTCATCTTGGGATAATTTATCATATAAATAGGAGACTAAGTTAATGCTAATCAAATCTATTATTTTTTTTAGTAACATTAAATCAATAAATGAACCTACATTCATCCAGTGTAAAAGGAAAATTAAATTCTGAACTTTGTTGCAAAAGGTTGGATTGTGATCTTACTCAGTTTAAAGTCTGATTGGTTATTCGGCTATTATTGTTGGAACAAGAGCTAATGTACTATTATTTTTTTTCCTAAACTAATTTTTTATTTGGATTAACTGTTACCTTCACCATTTATATTATGAAATAAAATTTCAATTGCTGAAGGAGACCTATACGACTTGGGTGCACATATATTTTGTATAATTTTGACATCAAAACGATAAGTTACTAAAAGTCTAATGAATTTAAGATATTTTAATTGTTAATCTTTGATGAAGCTTAACTTATTTACTATAGTTTTAGAGTCTGCCGAATCACGTTTTACGCTTTATTTAAATTAACATATTCTTAAGTTGTTTTAGTTATATAATTATATGTAATTGCAGATAACAAAAAAAAAAGCATAATATTTACATTTTTTATA
>Ga0209700_105769_pt1 | contig 20277 bp, 8 predicted proteins | sample SiratroredBW_FD_187528 | JGI IMG/M metagenome (GOLD analysis project Ga0209700, IMG submission 187528) | Root nodule microbial communities of legume samples collected from California, USA - Siratro red BW (SPAdes) (version 2) | ecosystem: Host-associated > Plants > Roots > Nodule | place: USA...
TATCTTTCTTAAAAAAAAAAAAAAAAAAAAAAAACATAGGAGCAACCTAAAATAGTCCTATCTTTTCTTTTCATCTGGCAATCATTGTCTTTTTAATGTTGTGTTTCATTATTTTCACCAGCTTGAACACCTTCTATTGGAGATTTGACATCGACATCTCTATTCATTGTTGTGCTCCGCTGTCTGCACAAACTTGAATACCTTCTGTTGGAGATTCCACATTGATATAAGGTCAATTTATATTATATAAATATATATAAACATCACATTATAAGTAGTTTTTGTAGGTTGAGTTAAGGTCAAAATCTACTTCTTAAGATGATATTAGAGTTTATCCTGACAAAATTTGATTGAATCATTCATAAATATATAGTCTCACACACAAGATGTATATGTCTTAACATGAGAGTGTGTCGAAGATCTCCCTTCAATTATAAATAAGACACGTACACAATAAAAGCTCATTTCTTAAAATAATATCAGAGACTCAAAAACGATTCAATTAACCAAATCACAATAGAAAAATAAAGAAAATAAGTAGAGTAGAATATTCACCTCAAAAATGAGTTCTCTCCTCATTCCTTGTGGTTTCCTCATCATATATAACCAATTATCCCTATTCTCAATTCTTTTATTCAGCAAAGCAAAATGAAAGTGATAACTAAAATCAAGTTACTTTTTCATCTATGGTTGCTTACTTTGAGCTTCACATTCTTTTGCGATTGTTCAATGAGGATGAAATACCGTCAATTATTTTTTTTTAAATTGTGTCTTTATTATCTTTATCCATGTCTTTCTAATATTGTCTCTTCATGTTCTGAGTGCTTTATACTTGTAAATAGAAAAGCTAAACTGTGAAAATTATCACGCCAAGAATCATTTATAAAAACTTATATTTTCATAATATAAATATTTATTCTAAGATTTAGATAGTATGTAAATTTTCCATTCACTTATAATGTATATAATTACTTTTACAGTTTAAACATATAATTCCAAATTTATATAATGTAGATAATTATTTTATGATTTGAACATAAAATATTTGTGTCCAAATATTTTATAATCTTATAATTATGTATTTATCTATTATTTATATATTAATATATTTGAAAAATGTTCATATATTATATAGATATTTATTCATATCACCTGGATAGTAGTAACATTTTTATAAAAGATATTATTTTTTTATGATCATAACTAAAAAAAAAAGTTTAAATTCCTTTTATTTTTAAACCTGTATAAAATTGTATATAATTTTCATATTTGAATTAGATATTTTTTTTAAAAAACATTGGAAATAATGTGCCACCTTATACTAATGTGACATGACATTTATTAAAGAATGATTTAACTAATAGTAGGTTTCTTTTTTTATTTTAAAAGGAATTGGCCAATCTGTTTAATATATGATCCGGATGCTTTTATTTCTGGATTTTGATATTTATGTTGATGAAATCATTAGAAAGGTTTCATGTTTCATGTCATCTCGTATCCACTTTTGTTCCTAAATATTAGTATTTTGAATAAATGGTTAGGGACATTTATATAGACAAAGAAACATGAATTGAATTAAAATGCTGTAAATAATTATATTGTTGTAGTTTATATAAATTTACTTTTTCTAATTAAAGCATATGCTTTTATTCTTATGTATAGCTATATTTTTAGTTTTAAAAATTTGTTGGAATATTTGTTTTCGGCTAGTTTACTATAGTTATTTTGTTTTAATCCTATATCTCAGCACCCAATTTCATATAATAAAGAAATGTCAAATAAAATAGAACACAATTGATTTTAGGAAAACATCCAAAAGTAATAAAATTGAAAAAATATTAAAATTTTGAAAGTTGTTAAGAAAATATATTTTTCTATAAATAAAAAAATATTTTTTTAAATTAGCGAATCTTGAAAAATAAATAATACATATTTATTTTAAAAAGAAACAATTATTTAAAAAGGACCATGTGTGTTAAAGTAGCAAATAGTATTTTAAAAAAATGACACCCATACGTATGGATTAGAAAAGTGTAATAAACAATCATAAAGCACACCATTATATTTATTGTTTTGTTTTTAAGTGAAAAACATTTTTTGATGGATGGTTTAGACTACACTTTATATTTCTTAAAAAAAAAACAGTCATAGCCACATGAGCACCCTAAAACAACCTGATATTTTCTCTGTCTCCCCATTTGCCACTCTGATATCTTTCCTGATTTAAATATTTTTTTTAATTCTATGTGGATTGTAGATAAAATTAATATAAAATAAGAATTTAACAACTACTAAGTCAGTTAATGCAAACCATTATTAAAGCCATTATGATAGTAGTTTCATAAATATCTGAATAAATATTACATCCGATTGATCAGATGAAATGATATAATAGGGTACATTGTAGAATTTTTTAAAAAGTAAATTTACATAACTATTACATTGGTTAGTAATAATAATTGAAGTAATATATGTATTTTTACAGTCCGTCTATTTCGGTCACTTCTTTCTTCCTTAGTTTGCATAGTTAGTTTCTCATTGTCCACGTTCATTATCATTGCTCATTTTTGTATTTGGAACTAATTTTAAATGATTTAATAAATGCACCGTTAATTGTAATAAATATACCTTTGATATACTTAATTTCACAATTAAATTTGTATACTTAATATGCATAAATAGTTTTAAGATAAAACAACCTTGTTTATAGGATAGTTTAATCCTCCAAATAAGTGGTTTAAAAAAGATGAGAAGATCACTCATGATTGAAGGAGATCAAATTAGGCACAATAGTTAAAAGTTAAAGATCTCACTTTGATTATAAATAAAATCAAATTAATAGATAAGCGAAAAACAACTCACTAAAAATAAATAATTATTCCACTTATTAAATCAGCTTTGAAAAACAAAACCATTTTGTGGGTTGCAACTTGTAATGAGCCTGGCAAAGTAGTGTTGTGTTGTTTTGTGAAATGGGACCTCAACTCAAAAAAAAAAAAATACAATTTTACATTATTATTGTACTTTTGTTCTACTTCAGTCAGTATTTCAGTCACTATACCAATAAATGATATTATTTAAGGATGAAGCTCAATATATTGGTTGTGTCGGCTCTCTCTGTCTTTAATTCCCATATTACGATACTATCACAAGATAAAATGACTATGTTACATATGAGATGCAATCAACTTACAAGTGTATATTTATGAGTTACTCATTTAAACACATGATGATTAATGAAAGTGCAAAGGATACCTTTTTAGTAGAAAAACAATGGTGAGAGCTACCATAACACAATATTTTCCTTTTATGTCTTAATTAAGGTTCATAAAAGTAATACTTAGGATATACAACAATTTATGCATATTCACAAAAGTGGTTTCGAATTTTAATAATATAAGATTACTAGAACTATTGATCACTTATTTTCCACAACGATAGAAGTTAACTAAATAGGAAGTACATCCTAAGTAACATTGTTAGATAATTCATTTATTTATAAGTTCATTCAATATATGAGATAGAAATAATATATGTGTCATGAATCACATCATGCATATCAAAATTGTTCATCTACAAAACAACTAGAAAAGTCCTAGACATATATAACATAGATATTCTATTCCAGGATTCTGTAGTAAAATACAAATAGAGTGAACAAAGAAAAATATATACAAGAAAAAAATACAAGATAAACAAATAAAAACTACACATTTTGCATATTTAATTAATTAGGCTTGACTATATATAAAAATATTCCTTCAATAAAGTCGACATGAAGACGAAAAATCCTAAAAAGATAAAGAAGTTGTTACCATAATTTATTTCAAAACTATGGAAACCTTTAAAAAGATAATAGTCTTCCAAACTAAATTTGAATTTGGGAGCCAATTATGTGTATAAAAAAGTATTAATACCCTATAATACCTGTCCTAAGACTATTATATTTAATTAAATGAACTAATGTGTTTTTTAAAATATTTCTTTTCTCTAAATATACATACTTTTTCTAAACCATTTGTTAATTATTTGGATTCTAGAAATAGAAAAAATTTATTTGGACCCAAGAAAGGTTGACTTTAATGTATTTTTATTTATAATAAAAAATCAAGACTACATAGTTCTTTATAAAAAATATTTATTGTGAAATTATTTTTAATTTTAATATTTTAAAGATAAATTAATGAGATTTTACAATTTTATAATTCACATCGATTAGAGTATAAGACAATGCAAATGACCATACCTCATACCCTTACTATAGACGAGATAATGTAAACTATATATTGATACTCTTGCTTGAATTTTATTTGGAAGAAAATGTTTAATTTACATAAGATTTATAATATTTTAAATAATTAAAACAAACTAAATACTTATGCCACAATTATTTTTAGCTTAAAGATTTTTAAATAATAAAATATAAGATACAATTTATATAATATTTTTTGAAAAAAAATTAAATATTGGATATAAGATTATGCAATTGACCATTAATATATTCTAAATAATGTATTATTTTAATTTAGATATCAAAATGACATTTATATATACATATTCAAAATATAAATAAATGTTGTGTGTGACCATATTTATTTGTTGTTTCTGTATATCCAATAGTCTCATGCTCCTTAGGAATAGAGGCCAAGGTCAATTTAAATACACTTTTCTCCCTTAATCCTCCGATGCCTCTTCAAGAACAAAACCGTGACGATGCTCCGAGCTCCAAGGCGGATAATACCTCAAATATGTTTCTTATCATGAAGAATCACACCAAGAACCATGAGAAAATTATTAGATACAGTAGACATATTAATATGAAGGCATAGTTTTAGAAAGACATGGATAATGATAAGGGAAATTGGAGATAACTGATGATGCTTCATCCTTGTTCAACAATCGTAAGAGAATGATGGTTGTTCTTTATATTGCTCTCATGCATATGTTTTTTACACTGTTTCTTTATACTCATGTGTCTACCATTTCTAGTTTCCTCATGGTTCTTATCATGAAGATCATCACACCAAGAACCATGAGGAAATTGGATATGGTAAACACAATAATATGAAGGGGTAGTTTCAGAAAGACATAGATAGGGATAAGAGAAATTTGAGATAATTGATGATGCTTCATCCTTGTTCAACAATCATGAGAGAATGATGGATTTTCTTTATATTGTTCCCATGTATGTCTTTTTTACACTGTTTCTTTATACTCATGTGTCTACTATTTCTAGTTTCCTCATGGTTCTTATTATAAAGATCATCACACCAAGAACCATGAGGATATTAGATGTACACTAATATGAATGGGTAGTTTCAGAAAGACATGGATAAGGATAAGAGGAATTGGAGATAAGTGATGACGTTTCATCCTTGTTTAACAATCGTAAGAGAAGGAGGAAAAGTCACCCAGAAAGGTAAGTACAGATGAAAAAATAACCCCATTTCAGATCTTGTGTTTTTCTCTGTCTTGTGAAATTGATTTAGAATAAACTAAATCAATTTCACAAGACCGAAAAAAACACAAGATCTAAAATAGGGTCGCTTTTTCATCTGTACTTGCCTTTCTGGGTGACTTTTCCTCCTTCTCTTACGATGTTGAACAAGGATGAAACATCATCACTTATCTCCAATTCCTCTTATCCTTATCCATGTCTTTCTGAAACTACCCATTCATATTAGTGTATATCCAATTTTCTCATGGTTCTTGGTGTGATGATCTTTATGATAAGAACCATGAAGAAACTAGAAACGGTAGACACATGAGTATAAAAAAACAGTGTAAAAAGACATGCATGAGAACAATATAAAGAAAACCCATCATTCTCTTACGATTGTTGAACAAGGATAAAGGATTATCAATTATCTCCAATTCCTCTTATCCTTATCCATGTCTTTCTGAAACTACCCCTTCATATTAGTGTATCTATCATATATAATTTCCTCATAGTTCTTGGTGTAATGATCTTCATGATAAGAACCATGAGGAAACTAGAAATGGTAGACACATGAATATAAAAAAATTGTGTAAAAAGACATGCAGAGAACAATATAAAGAAAACCCATCATTTTCTTACGATTGTTGAACAAGGATGAAGCATCATCAATTATCTCTAATTCCTCTTATCCTTATCCATATCTTTCTGAAACTACACCTTCATATTAGTGTGTCTACCATATCTAATTTCTTCATGGTTCTTGGTGTGATGATCTTCATGATAAGAACAATGAAGAATCTTTATTTATATATTATTCTTTATTTATATTTGTATATAAATCACTTAATCTAATAAAATTTTAATTTTTGTGTTTGTTAACAGTTACGATATTTCATTCCTCTTATATTTCATGTACTCTATATATAGAGTGTTTTCTTTCATCAAAGGAATAAGAAAGGAGATATATTTTCACTCTCATATAAAAAGAGAAAATTCTTTGTTAACAATGCCAATGTAATAAAAAAAGGCAAATGAGAATGAGACACTTACAAACCAAAAAGAGTCTCAACGGTCTTCTAGTTTTAGTTTAACCAAAGAGCAATATAACTCTCTCCTGAATCTTTTTCAGCAATCTCAATCTTAGTTAGCTGCAACCCATTGAACATCATCACATTTCTAATACATCCACAAGTATCATCTGTAATCTAAAATCACTGATGTTTGGATCTTAGATTCAACTGACACTGATCATATTAGTGCATCTCTAGAAGATTTTGCTACACACAAAATTATTCCCAATTTATAAAACAATTCATACACCATTTGAAGAATTACAAAGATAACTGAAAAATAAAAAATGGATAAAAGATCAAATAACAATCAGAAAAAATTATAAACGTGAACTGCAAAATTGAAAGATCGGCTGAAAAGTGAAAAATGGATAAAAGATCAAACAACAATTAGCAAGAAAATTATAGAAGTGAATTGCAAAATTGAAAGATGGTTAAAAAAACATACTACAATCACTAATGAATAAAGAGAAAGAAAAGAAGAACGAATAAAAGAACAACAAACGTGAAAAATGGATAAAAGATCAAATAACAATCAGAAAAAATTATAGACGTGAACTGCAAAATTGAAAGATCGACTGAAAAGTGAAAAATGGATAAAAGATCAAATAATACTTAGCAAGAAAATTATAGACGTGAATTCCAAAATTGAAAGATGGTTAAAAGAACATACTACAATCACTAAAGAATAAAGAGAAAGAAAAGAAAAACGAATAAAAGAATAAGAAATATGAAAAATGGCTAAAAGATCAAATAACAATCAGAAAAAATTATACACGTGAACTGCAAAATTAAAAGATGGGCTGAAAAGTGAAAAATGGATAAAAGATCAAACAACAATTAGCAAGAAAATTATAGACGTGAATTGCAAAATTGAAAGATGGTTAAAGGAACACAATACAATCACTAAAAAGAATAAAGAGAAAAAAAGAAGACTGAATAAAAGAACAAGAAACGTGAAAAATGGATACAAGATCAAATAACAATTAGAAAAAATTATAAACGTGAACTGCAAAACTGAAAGATAGGCTGAAAAGTGAAAAATGGATAAAAGATCAAACAACAATTAGCAAGAAAATTATAGACGTGAATTGCAAAATTGAAAGATGGTTAAAAGAACATACTACAATCATTAAAGAATAAAGAGAAAGAAAAGAAGAACGAATAAAAGAACAACAAATGTGAAAAATGGATAAAAGATCAAATAATAATCAGAAAAAATTATAGACGTGTACTGCAAAAGTGAACGATGGGCTGAAAAGAAAAGAATGGATAAAAGATCAAACAACAATTAGCAAGAAAATTATAAACGTCAATTGCAAAATTGAAGGATGGTTAAAAGAACATACTACAATCACTAAATAATAAAGAGAAAGAAAAGAAGAACGAATAAAAGAACAACAAATGTGAAAAATGGATAAAAGATCAAATAATAATCAGAAAAAATTATAGACGTGAATTGCAAAACTGAAAGATGGACTGAAAAGTGAAAAATGGATAAAAGATCAAACAACAAGTAGCAAGAAAATTATATATGTGAATTGCAAAATTGAAAGATGGTTAAAAGAACATACTATAATCACTAAAGAATAAAGAGAAAGAAAAGAGGAATGAATAAAAGAACAACAAACGTGAAAAATGGATAAAAGATCAAATAACAATCAGAAAAAATTATAGACGTGAACTGCAAAACTGAAAGATGGGCTGAAAAGTGAAAAATGGAGAAAAGATCACACAACAATTAGCAAGAAAATTATAGACGTGAATTGCAAAATTGAAAGATGGTTAAAACAACATACTACAAACACTAAAGAACAAAGAGCAAGAAAAGAAGAAAGAATAAAAGAACAAGAAACGTGAAAACTGGATAAAAGATCAAATAACAATCAGAAAAAGTTATAGACGTGAACTGCAAAACTGAAAGATGGGCTGAAAAGTGAAAAATGGAGAAAAGATCACACAACAATTAGCAAGAAAATTATAGACGTGAATTGCAAAATTGAAAGATGGTTAAAACAACATACTACAGACACTAAAGAATAAAGAGCAAGAAAAGAAGAAAGAATAAAAGAACAAGAAACGTGAAAAATGGATAAAAGATCAAATAACAATCAAAAAAATTATAGACGTGAGGAAATTGGATATGGTAGACACAATAATATGAAGGGGTAGTTTCAGAAAGACATAGATAGGAATAAGAGAAATTTGGGATAATTGATAATGCTTCATTCTTGTTCAACAATCATGAGAGAATGATGGATTTTCTTTATATTGTTCCCATGTATGTCTTTTTTACACTGTTTCTTTATACTCATGTGTCTACTATTTCTAGTTTCCTCATGGTTCTTATTATAAAGATCATCACACCAAGAACCATGAGGATATTAGATGTACACTAATATGAATGGGTAGTTTCAGAAAGACATGGATAAGGATAAGAGGAATTGGAGATAAGTGATGACGTTTCATCCTTGTTTAACAATCGTAAGAGAAGGAGGAAAAGTCACCCAGAAAGGTAAGTACAGATGAAAAAATAACCCCATTTCAGATCTTGTGTTTTTCTCTGTCTTGTGAAATTGATTTAGAATAAACTAAATCAATTTCACAAGACCGAAAAAAACACAAGATCTAAAATAGGGTCGCTTTTTCATCTGTACTTGCCTTTCTGGGTGACTTTTCCTCCTTCTCTTACGATGTTGAACAAGGATGAAACATCATCACTTATCTCCAATTCCTCTTATCCTTATCCATGTCTTTCTGAAACTACCCATTCATATTAGTGTATATCCAATTTTCTCATGGTTCTTGGTGTGATGATCTTTATGATAAGAACCATGAGGAAACTAGAAATGGTAGACACATGAGTATAAAAAAACACTGTAAAAAGACATGCATGAGAACAATATAAAGAAAACCCATCATTTTCTTACGATTGTTGAACAAGGATAAAGGATTATCAATTATCTCCAATTCCTCTTATCCTTATCCATGTCTTTCTGAAACTACCCCTTCATATTAGTGTATCTATTATATATAATTTCCTCATAGTTCTTGGTGTAATGATCTTCATGATAAGAACCATGAGGAAACTAGAAATGGTAGACACATGAATATAAAAAAAAACTGTGTAAAAAGATATAGATGAGAACAATATAAAGAAAATCCATCATTCTCGTACGATTGTTGAACAAGGATGAAGCATCATCAATTATCTCTAATTCCTCTTATCTTTATCCAATTTCCTCATGATTCTTGGTGTGATGATCTTCATCATAAGAGCCATGAAGAATCTTTATTTATATATTATTCTTTATTTATATATTGTATATAATTCATTTAATCCAATAAAATTTTAATTATTGTGTTTATTAACAATTACGATATTTCATTCCTCTTATATTTCATTAGTGAAAAAATAAAATTGTATTAATTAAAAAATAATATAATTTAAAAATATATAATTTTGAAGAGTCATTAGATTTCATTAGATTTCACTAGGCCTATGCACAACTTCAAGTGCAAATAACTCATTAGTTATAGAAAGAACAAAGAAGCAGAAGTCCGGGCAACATCTTTCATGTTGACATGAGGAGGTTATTTTTCAATTCATTATTGATAGGCTCATCCATATTCTAGATATGGTAACATATTACCCCTAACCTCACCAATCTAAAATGTTCTTTCAAACTCAATCTACTTACACTTTAACTCCACCTTCCAATCAAGCTTGAAAACCTAAATTATAACCTAAATTCTGACTAGGGACCATGCAAAACTTAAACCGAAAAAAGAGTTTTAATTAGGATAGGAAGTTTGAAATTTTCACTCATGTTCCTATGACATATACAAAGACCCTACCAAACCTTCCTCGCAACGCATTAGTTGTTGTATTTTCTATGAAATTGTTACAACATTCATATCTAAGAGTTATTATCCAAATACAAAATATGATTATCATGTTTAGGTCTCAAGCATAAGGTGTAATCATTGATTGATTCACGATGGTTGAATTTTAAAAAAGATAAACTCAATGTTAAAGAGAACCTCTTATTAGGGCATGGATGCACTTCTTCAAATTCCATAAGTAAATTATGGAGCACCATTTGTAGTAAAGAAATCTTTTTCTAAGGAAGCCCTCGTTCTCACTATAGACGGAAAAAATTAACTCTTTATGTTAATTCTGATATTGGCAATAAGTATTATGCCTGAAATTTTTATAACAATAAGAGTTTCCATAGAAAAATATGGACATTACTTGTTTTCAGGACTTTCTATAATTTGTTTTATTTTGGTAGACTTTTGGTGCATGTTGCACTTCTTTTTTATCTACATTTTTACGTAAATATCATCAACCTTAGTCCTTTATTCAATACCAATTTGTTTATGTTCGTTTCGAGATATATGTTTACCAATAAATAGGTTTAGTTCGAGGAAAAAAAAAATTCTCGAATGCATACTTCCTTTTTGAGGATTGTCCATATGTGTGATACATAATTTCACACAGACATCTGTTGTAACATGAATTTACGTTTCTATCTTTACTTATTTCTTACGTCAATATGAAAATGTCTATTTTTATATTATCCTATTTCTATATTATTTTTTAAAAGTTAAATAAAGAAAATAATATATAATAAATAATTATTATGTAATCATTAGCATTTTATTAGAATATATTAACAAATAATCAATAATTAGAATAAGAAGATTATTAGTAATTATGATAGAGTAACTATTATGTCATTATGATCTTGTTATTTCATATACATTTTCACTCTCATATTGAAGAAGAAAATTTTTTATTAATAATGTCACTGCAATAAGAAAGACAAATGAGAGTAAGGCACTCACAAACCAAAACGAGTCTAAGCAGTCTTCCAATTTTAGTTTGTCCAAAGAGTAATATAACTCTCTTCTGAATCTTTTTCAGCAATCTGTTACCTGCAATCCTTGTCCTTTAGATCTTAGATTCAAGTGCCACTAATCATATTAGTTATCTCTAAAGAATTTTGCTACATATATAAATTATTCCTAATATCCCTATCAAGATTTATAAAGAAATTCAACACCAATTATGAGCTGAAAAATGAAAAATGAATAAAAGATCAAACAACAATTAGCAAGAAAATTATATAATGTGAATTGCAAAATTGAAAGATGATTAAAAGAATATACTACAGTCACTAAAGAATAAAGAGAAAGAAAAGAAAAACGAATGAAAGAACAATAAAAGTGAGAAAGAAACTCAAAAACTCATGAATTGTCGATCACCATTTTTCTATGAATCATCTACTAAAACTAACTTTGAAATATTTTCAACAAAATGAAAGTGAAATTTAGGAAAAGAAATTAAAGAAACTAAGATCAGAAGAAAGAACCGAAAGTGAGAACAGAGATGGACGAATCATGGTGAAAGAAGCAAAACCACTCCCAAAATCTTTAAAAAATCGAAACCTATTTTTTCTCTCCGTACAAAATGAAATATTTCTCTCTGTTCACACTTTTCAAGATTGCTTAGAAATGAATTTTATAACCAAAACCAACTAAACTTTTCAATTAACCATGTGAGTTCTTCATATTCCAACTACTTGAGTCAGACCAAAACTTCGAAAATGCGCATTTAACTTCCATCTTTCGCATATTAACGAAAATGCCATCGTCTTTTTATGTAATGTCTAATTTGTCCTTCAACAAATTTCATATAAATTTTTTTCTCTGCTTTCGTATCTCATTACTCAACTACATCAACTTAGTCTAGAAATTTCAACAAAAGCATAGGTTAGAATTTTACTAAAAATAATCCAAAAAAAATTAACCGAATTTTTAATAAAATATCTAAATCATCTAAAAATACAAAATCTTATTAGAAGCTAAAAAAATAAGAGTAAAAAAATGCTTACAAAATTTAATTAGTCTTAAAAAATGTGAATTAAACATGTGTTATCAAGAATTACACCAAAGAAGAACATAAGATAAATGAACTACCTAGTTGAAAATTGTTCTACAAAATTAGATACAGACCAAATCTTACTGGTGGACGAAAGTAAATCAGAAACCATGTGATTAGGTGCCAAAAACCTCAACTACAAATAAAGGGGTAAAGGAGGGATGGAATGGCATAGTAATCAATGTAGAGTAACTGAACAAAAAGTGGTCAAAGGAAAGTATGGTGGGTAGTATGCAAGGGTATAAAACCATGGACTTTTTGAGAGAATAAATGAGTACATAGGGATTGGGTTTAATACGAATCTGATATCTTAGAGACAACATGGTCTTGCTAATGAGTAAGGAGTGACTCGACATCAGGAAAGTAATTGCAAAAAATAGAGAGAGGCTAGAAGGTTGCTAAGAATCAACATGAAGGCAAGGTTGGTACAAGATATGAAGATAAATGGAAGAATGCACTGAATAGAAGTTAAGGAGGTGAATAGAAGTTAAGGAGGAGACCTCAGAGGTTGACCTAGATAACTATAGAAGATGGTTTAATGCAAATCTTCTCACAAATACAAGCTCTTGGATAATGGAATTAATAAATGATAAATAATTATTATGTAAGAATCATTAGTGATTTTGTTAAAGTATATTAACTGATAATCAATATTATTATGTGAGATATTATTAGCAATTATGTTAGAATAATTATTCTGCTATGATCCTGTTATTTCATGTACTTCATATATAAAGTATTTTCTTTCATCAGACGAATAAGAAAAATGAGATATATTTTCACTCTTATATCTTTTTTTCTTTCTCGTTCATTTCTTTTCATTTCTTTATTTTCATACCATGTGAATAATATGACATTTATGTTATGGTGTTAGAGCTCTCTAACTGAGAGAGCTTCATTGTGTAACTCTGATTTTGTTCCAATTACAAGAATTCATCATCTATAATGACTTCAGAAGTGCCATTATTTTCAGTAGCAAATATGACTACTTTGTCGTTCGATAATCCAACAATAAATCTCTTGAATGATTCTTCCAATTTATATTATGGCTCCTTCAACAGAAATTCTCAGAATTCTCAAGTCAATAGATGGACCAAGGATGACAAACATTATAATAGTAAGAGATGCACACATTGTGGTAGAAGAGGTCACACAATTGATAAATGTCATCGATTACATGGTTTTCCACCAAACTATAAAATGAGAAAATTCTTTGTTCACAATGTCACTGCATTAGAAAAGGAAAATGAGCGTGAGGCACTTACAAACCAAAAGGAGTCTCAGCAATCTTCTAGTTTTAGTTTGACCAAAGAGCAATATAACTCTCTCCTGACTCTTCTTTAGCAATCTCAATCTCAATCTCAGTTAACTGCAACCCCTAGCACTGAACTTCATCACATTTCCAATACATCCACAGCTATCATCTACAATCTAAATTCATTACCAAAATTTGTCCTTTGGATCTTAGATTCAGGTGCCACTAACCATATTAATTCATCTCTAGAGAATTTTGCTACATATAGAATTATTTCTGATATTCCTATCAAGTTACCTAATGCAACTATAGTTTATGCAAACATTAAAGGCACTACCACATTTTCTACTACATTCATTATGCATAATGTACTATACATACCATGATTTAACTTCAATCTCATTTCAGTATCTCAATTATCCATAAAATATGATTGTTCCATTAACTTTACCGATCAAATATGTGAAATACAGGACAATCACACTATGAGGATGATTGGTTTTGCTAAGATGCACCACAGACTCTATGTTCTTGAAAATCCTAAGGGACCAGGAAAACATTTTGCCCTAAATTCAATTTTAATAAATTTTGTGTTTGTTAACAAGGTGAATGATTGGCATTTTAGACCATGTCACTTGTCTAAGGAAAAACTATCTGTAATGTCAACAAAGTTTGATTGCATTTCAAGCAAAACATGTGATGATTTTTGTCAAATATGTCCACTTGCTAAACAGAAAAGACTTCCATTTCTTGTAAGCACTTCTTCAAGCAATAAAATTTTTTATTTGTTACATATGGATATTTGGGGACCATTAGTTATTACTTCTGTGGATGGACACAAATATTTTTTGATTGTTGTGGATGATTTTTCTAGACATACTTGGATTTTTCTTTTGAAAACTGAATTGGAAGTACAAAGCTACATTAAATCTTTCATTACTTTGGTTGAAACTCAATTTTCTACTACTAATGCATTACGACTGATCAAGGACTTGAATTTAATTTGCATCAATTTTATTCATTCAAAGGCATAGAACATCAAATGTCTTGTGTTGAGACTCCACAACAAAATGGAGTGGTAGAGAGAAAACATCAAAACATTTTAAACATTACTAGGGCTCTTATTTTTCAAAGTAACTTGCCTAAATTGTTTTGGAACTTTGCAGCCTCTCATGCTGTTTTTCTGTTTAATAGATTGCCTAGCAAGGTTTTACATAACAAAAGTCCTTATGATATTTTGAATGGCTCTTCTCCTGATTTAAGTTTTATTAAAGTTTTTGGTTGTGAAGCTTTCGTATCAACTTTGGCTCATAATAGGACGAAACTTGATCCTTGAGCTATACGGTGTGTTTATTTAGGTCACAGATCAGGGATCAAGGGTTCACTTCTTTATGATTTACAGACCAGATAGGTTTTTTTATCCAGAAATGTTTCTTTCATTGAGAACAATTTTCCTTTTAAGCATATTATCAATCATACAGATAGTGAAAATTTTGTCATACCACATTTTTCTGATTATAAGACATTGATCTCTCTTGCCTTACATCCTCCTTACCACTACAAAACTAATAAATATCATATATTGTCCCACAACAAAATTATTCCTCTCCCACTACACCACTACAAAACCAACAAACACCATATATTATCCCACAACAAAATTATTCCTCTCCCACTTTCACAGCTCTTGATAACCCTGTACCTCCTGTTATAAGAAAATCCACTAGAAGTACCAAACTTCTTGCTTACCTCAAGGATTTTTATTGCAACGTAGCTACGAGCATAGAGACCAAAAATTCCTCTTTAGTTAAATATCCTATTTCCAATTCTGTAAATTACTCAAATTTTTCTAACAATCATAAGCATTTTGCATTTAATATCTCTTTCATTGTAGAACCCAAAACTTATGCACAGGCAGTAAAGCATGAGAACTAGAGGAAATCTATGAATGATGAGATTAATGCTTTAGTTCAAACTGGAAGTTGGGAGTTTGCTGACCTTCCGATTGGAAAACAAACAGTGGGATGCAAATGAGTGTATAAGACTAAACACAAGGTTGATGGCTCAATTGAGAGGTTCAAGGCTAGAGAAACTTTTTCTCTAGTGGCTAAAATCACCACTATGAGGCTCTTATTGGCCATTGCAGCCACTAAAAATTGGCTTCTTGAACAACTTGATGTCAACAATGCTTTCTTGTATGGAGATATTCATGAAGAAGTCTATATAGAGGTTCCAAAAGGTGTAGTTCCTCCAAAACCTGGTCAAAGTCTGCAAGCTGAGAAAATCTCTTTATGGTATTAGACAAGCTAGTAGATAATGGTATGAGAAGTTGCCTACAGTTCTTATAGCTTCGGGTTATACCCAATCACAATCTGATTTTTCTTTATTCACTAAACAATCTGCTACTGGTGCATTCACAGTCATCCTTGTCTATGTTGGTGATATGATTCTAACAAGAAATGATGCTCAAGAGATCGATTTGTCTCAACTTGATCACTTATTCAAAATTAAGAATCTTGGTCATTCTTGGATTGTGTCAACACCCTATTTCGTCCGGGTAAATAAATTAAAATTAAGAAAACAAAAAAAAATGTGTCTACAATTAATTGAATAATCAAAATAAAAAAAATGAAGAAGAAAATAATAAATAGAAAAAATATATACACTTGATTAGTTTAGGTTCTTTTTAAAAAATTAATAAATAATAAAATAAAATAAAAAAGGTTTGAATTTATCCATTCTTTTACAAAACATAAAAAAAAAATAACATAGTTAACAAAAACAGAAAAGACAAAATAAATAAAAAATAATAATAAAGAAAATAAATAAAAAATTAACATCAAAAATAAAAACAGAATAATAAATAAAAGGAAAATACATAAAAAGAAATTGAAACTGTTTTAAAACTGCTTCTTGATCCGCACGTTCAATTCATCTTTAAAATAATAACAAAAAAAAAAGACTGAGTCAATCCTCTGAACTACCTTCTTTTAAATAATAAAAAATATAAAAAAATTAATGATTTGGTTATGTGAGTTATGTTTTGTTCAAGACTGTTCAAAATTGTTCAAGATGGATAAAGAGATAAAAGGTGAGTGAAATAATAGATAATGAAATATTTCAAATTATCTCTCTCCTTAAAAAAAAGAAAAAGAAATTAGAAAAAATATAAACTAAAAAAATTTCCTCAACTCTCCGTAACTTCCCACTCAATCTTAACTTCTCACAAAAAAAAAATAAAGATAATAATAATAATAATAATAAAAAGAGAGTCACTCAATCTTAAAACTGCTCTGAACCACCCATCTTCTCCATTCTCACAATAATAAAAAATAAAAATAAAAATAAAAATAAAATATTGACCGTTCTCAAACTGCTTCATCTTATGCTCATCTACACTTCATCTTTAATAATAATAAAAAAAGGAAAAAGGAAAGATTCAATCTTTCAAAACTACTCTGAACTACTTTTAGAATAAAAATAAATAAAATAATAAAAAAAAGAGATTCATGTAAGTGGTAACTGCTCTTACATTAAGAAAGAATTACTGATCATTTGGAGAGATAAGAAGCAAAAGAGAAAAAAAAAAGAGAAAAATATTAAGAACAGAATATAGAGAATCAAGAGAAAAAGAGAAAGGAACACCTTTTTTTAAAGGAGGAGAGAAGCAGTTTTTTTTTTAGGTCAAGCTTTGAAGAATCAAGTTTCAGGTATAATTTTTGAATTTAAAATTGGCATGCATTTAAGATTTATGGTTTTGTTGTTGCTTGGTTCTTGTATGATAAGTGTACAGTCACACTCTCTCTCCTCCATGAAACCCTTCTTCCATAATCTTTTACTGTAATCCTTCACTGCACCACTTTCCATTATCCAAAACACCTAAAACCAGTCCTTAAAATCCATCAAAATTGTACCAAAATTCAATCATGTTTGCCAAAAAAAAACTGCACCCAAAACCACTCCAAAACAGCCCCAAAATAACCTCCGTCGTCACCGCCGTTCTTCCCGCACCGCCCGCCGCTGCCGCCGCTGCCGCTTTGGTTGGTAGACTTAACATAGGTTTGGAGTAAGGTGGTGATGGCTTAGGATTGATGTGATGATGGCCTAGGGTTGTGGAGTTAGGGCCTTCCTATTCGCACCCCCCATATTACCATAACACCCTTTTCATAATAAAAATATCATTATGGGTTTCTTTGAGTGAGCCCAATATTTAAAAAAAAAAAGAACTTTTATTTACGTACCTCCATAAGCTTATATTGCATGTTTTTTTTCTTTTCGTTTTTAATAAAAAACAAAAATTTTAATATAAAACTTTGGAAAAAAAATTTTGGGATTATTATATTTTTTTTAATAATGTTAAATATCAAATGACCACTCGCGTCATACGATATTTAATATTATTATTTTAAAATTTTTTAATATCAAATGACTGCAAGAGTCATACGATATTTAATATAAAAACTTTGGAAATAAAATAAAATTTTGGGATTATTATATTTTTTAATAATAACGTTAGATATCAAATGGCCACACGCGTCATACGATATTTAACGTTATTATTATAAGGTTTTTTAAATATCAAATGACCGCACACGTCATGCGATATTTAATGTAAAACTTTTAAAATAAACTTTGGGGTTGTATATTCTAGATGCTTTGAAAATAAATATATTTTTTAAAATATGTATTTTTTTAAAAAATAAATAATTATAAAGTTTCAAAACTAAAAAATATTTCTATTACTAAAAAAAACATATATGAAAATTTCAAAATTCCAAAACAATCAACGGACAAATTCATCTGAAGAACTACGTAACCCTGATTCTTCATTCTTGATGGAGATACGTAGGAGCAAGGTCAAACCTTGTCGGGTCCCTTCCAAAAATAAAAAATATTTTTTTTTATCTTCATTTTTGTCTCATTTTTCTGGGAAAATAAAAAATTTAAAAACTAAACTCATTTTATTTATTTAATTAAAGGTATCGTCTTAGGACGGGCGTTGTGGGGGTGCTAATACCTTCTCCACACATAACCAACTCCCGGACCCAAAATCCGTTTTTCACAGACTTGCCTTATCCTTTTCCAGTTTTTCCATAGTTTTCCATATAAACTATGGTGGCGACTCCTTTATTTTAAAAATTAAAATAACTTTATTTTGTTCGCCGTCCCCGTTGTGACATCGGTTGCGACACATTGGAAGTTGCTAGATCAAGGAAGGGCATTTTTCTTAACCAAAGCAAATAAACTTTAGAGCTTCTGGATGATGCAGGCTTGTTAGGATGCAAACCGTCTAACACTCCTATGAATCCTCAAATAAAGCTCCATTCCAAAGAGAGTTCTCTTCTTGAAGACATTTCCATGTATCGATGACTCATTGGACAACTCATCTACCTGACCAACACTAGACCCGACATTTCTTTTGCTGTCAATCATCTCTCACAATTCTTATCAGCTCCTACAATAGCTCATTACCAAGCAGTACTCAGGGTTCTTCATCATCTCAAAGCTAATCCTGGTCGAGGGCTCTTCTTTTTTAGTGATTCTCCTTTACAACTAAAAGGTTTTTGTGACTCAGACTGGGCATCATGTCCTGAAACTCGTCGCTCTGTTACTGGCTTCTGCATTTTTCTTGGTGATTCGTTAATCTCTTAGCGATCCAGGAAGCAGCACACAGTTTCACGATCCTCCTCTGAGACTGAATATCACGCTTTGGCATCAGCAACCTGTGAAATTCAATGGTTGTCTTATTTGCTTCATGATTTACATATTGTTCCCCAGGCCACTACAGTTTTTTTTTGTGACAACAAGTCTGCCTTACATTTAGCTGTCAATCCTGTGTTTCATGAGCGTAGCAAACAAATTGAAATCGATTGTCATGTGGTTAGAGAAAAGGTTCATGATGGTGTTCTTCGGTTGCTCCCTATCAACACTAAGTCACAGATTGCTGACATCTGTACAAAACCTCTCATACCCAAGTTGTTCTTACATCTGTTGTCCAAGATGGGTTTAATTGATCTCTATGTTCCATCTTGAAGGGGTAATAAATGATAAATAATTATTATGTGAACATCATTAGCGATTTTGTTAGAGTATATTAACGGATAATAATTATTATGTGAGGGTTATTAACAATTAAGTTAGAATAACTATTTTGTTATGACCCTGTTATCTCATGTATTCTATATATAGAGTATTTTCTTTCATCAAAGGAATAAGAAAGGAGATATATTTTCACTCTCACATCCTTTGATCTTTCTCGTTCATTTTTGTTCATTTCTTTATTTTCATAGCATGTGGTGGTTAATATGATATTTCTGTTAAAAAACAAATGTTAATACTCAAATTTGTCCAGACAAAAAGAAATATTAAATCAAATAAAGTATAATTAATTTTAGAAAAAAAAATCTACAAATAATAAAATTTGAAAGAAATTAAAATATATAAAGTATATGTTTCTATAAATAAAAATAAGTTTGTTAAATTCATGGATCTTTTATATATATATATATATATATATATATATATATATATATATATATATATATATATATATATATTTTTTTTT
>Ga0209700_105770_pt1 | contig 20277 bp, 12 predicted proteins | sample SiratroredBW_FD_187528 | JGI IMG/M metagenome (GOLD analysis project Ga0209700, IMG submission 187528) | Root nodule microbial communities of legume samples collected from California, USA - Siratro red BW (SPAdes) (version 2) | ecosystem: Host-associated > Plants > Roots > Nodule | place: USA...
ACTTGAAGAACTGGTACGTTATTAATATATATATATATATATATATATATATATATATATATATATATATATATATATATATATATATATATAGTCTTTCAATGAATAATTTAACTATCACAACTTAAGTCCGAAATGAAATCTTTCACGTTGAACAACTATTGGGTTATTTTATGAATATATTGGATAAAGTTGTTCAAAAGAGTGTGGTAATGCAAAGATGTTGGAAGATAATATCTATGGTGAATATCACAAAAGAACTCCTTAAACCAATCCATTATTGGATCTTTGATTCTACATCAATGCAATTCTAAACTAGATTAGGATCACCTTTTGCTGAGTTTGTTGGGTAAGAAAAACTTTTAAAGAAAAGAAAATTACGAAGAAAAAATAAAATATTTGTTTTCATAATTTGGTTTATAAAAGTTCCTTTATATAAATATTTTAATTTATACATAAACTAATTTTATTTTATAAATATTTTGTATTCTCTTTTGTTAGAATTAGGTTATCATTTTTGGTGAGAAAATATTGTGACTTTTTTGTTTTCTTTTTTTATCATCTTTTTTTACTTCTTAAAATTAGGTTATCATTTTTTTTTTCTTTTCTCTACATGATATTTTTATACTTCTAGTTTCATGGTGACTAAGAGAAAATAATCGTTTTAACTTCTTTTATTTTTCTCGTCTAATGTTTTTTGTTTACATAGAAACATGTCACATCTTTTTATTGTTGTGACTTTTGTTTTCCTCTTTCTTTTTTATCCCATCGTTATTTATTAACACTCCTTCGTGAGAAAGATAACATTTACCTCACAATGAATAATACTTAAATAAAAGAAAAGGTAACAAGAAAATAATATACTTACTTGTAATTTAGGAGAAAATAGTGTAAAAATATGGAAATTTCGAATTTGAAAATGTGATTTCCTGGACAAAACCTAGTTCCTGCTCCAAAAGGAAGGAAGGTTCCTGCCCTAGCATTGTAGCCCTACACAGAATAATAACACACAAAAATAAAATGATTTTATAAAATGATTCTAAATCACCCAAAAATGTTTTACATTATTAATCATCTTACATCCCATCTTGATGGATTAAATTCTTCTGGATTTGGATAATATTCAGGATTCATATGAATAGCTCTTAACCAAACTAGAACTCTCCACCCTTTTGGTATGATATAACCTGAAAATATTTAGAAATGGTTTATAAAGGTTTCATTACCATTTAATGAAAAAAATCGAAACCAAAGAATTTTTAACATGTTTGAAATAAATATAAACAAACCATTGATATTGACGTCATTAGTTGCCTCGCGAAAGAGTGAAAATGCAATATTGGTACGACGTAACATTTCATTAATTACCTGCAAGGAATTATTCACAAAATTCACCTTCTCATTTGTTTTGATAATTTCACTAAATAAACAAAAAGAAAATTAAAAATTAAGTTGATTTAAATTAAAATGAATTGACTTTTTTAGAAATTAAAATTAATTAACGAATATTATTTAATATTATTTAGACATAAAGTTTATTTTCGTAATATACTGATATACTTGCCTGGGAAAGATAAATCATTTGCTTAATCTCCTGATGACTTAATTGTTTCTGAGACGATGGTCTTGCCTTCACAATTTCCTCTTGCTCTTCCTACACGAAAACCATTTATCAGAACTCGATTTTTATACAAAGTCTCGCATTCGACTTTTGTTAATAAAAAAATGTGATTAAAAAATCATACTAAAGATAAATAATCAAAATCTTAACAAAAACTAATGAATTCTTTGTATCAATGACATAACTATAAAAAAATTATATTGGATATTTGTACATATTTTAGAAATAAGCTAATGGAAGGACAAACAACTGTCTTGGAAGAGTCTACCTCTTAAAATCAGTTATCTTAAAATTAATTATAACAGTCCTATACCATTGTATTATCTATTCTTTTGTAAAGTACATGTTGTAATACTTATATAGAAATTATGAGAATTTAGAAAAAATTATGTAAGATTCGGGGTTGAGGATAGGAAAATACTTGAATGAAATGGAAAGATTTATGTAAATCGAAACAGGAGTTTGAAGACATAAAATTGTTTAACAATGTTTTTTTAACCAAATGGAAGTTGAGATTAGGTATAAAAAATAGGAGTATTTGGAAAATCATTTTATGGGTCTTGGAGGAAATTGAATGAGAGAAACAGTTCTAATTGGGAGTCGTAATGGTGGAGAGACCTAAGAAAAACATGTGAGGGAGATGAAGGACAAAGTTGGTTTAGTGTAAATGTTGAATGAAAAATAGGAGTAAGAAATCAATATTATTTTGATAAGACAAATGAGTGGGAGAGACATCTCTAATATATAGCTTTTCTCAAATGTATGCAAATGCAGTGTAGAAATTGATAATAATAAAAAAGTTAGGAAGGTGGAATGAAAATGCTTAAAAGTGAGCTTTTGAGTGGAGAAGAGAGTGGCTTGAATGAACAAAAGTACAAGGAAGAGAGTTTATGAAAGAAATAATAAGGATATCATATCCCTAAGGGAGTAGAGGAAGAATGAAAGTGGAAGGATGAGAAAACAATAACATACACAATATAATCATGATATAAAAAGCAAGTCAAACTTAGTACAAGAGAGACTGGAAATTTTTTTTGAGAGGTTCTGAAAGGTAAAAGCTTTACTATATGTAAAACTCCTCACTTGGAGGGTTCTCCTAAACAGAGTAGTTACAAAGATAGTTTGATAAGAAGAGAAATAAAAATACAAAGTAGTTAATGTGTAATGTGATGACAATTCGAAGAATATACGAGTCACCTTTTCAATTCTAATTGACAAGTGATAAGTAATGTATAACAAATTGGTCTAAAAATAATTTTTAGCATTTTACATAATGGAATTGAATATCAAAAGGATTAATATATGAAAATGAATGTGATTGCCACTATTTAGAGGATATGAAAAGAAAGGAATAAGATTGTGTTAAAATTGAGAAGACAGATACAGAGGAACTATTTAGTATGTCAGAAATTCAAATTTATGCTTGGCTAAAAAGTAAATATAGAAATATATCATTCTTCTAGTTGGATTAGTATCAATGACCATAAATATGTTTAAAATCAATGAGGGGAAAAATTCGGACTAACTATTTAAACTGATGAGACAAGGGAGATGTACATGTATATATTGTGCTAAATAATTCCTATAAGAATGCTCAAGGTAGGTATGCAAAGGAATGTTCAAGGAGTATATAATGACAAAGAATTGAGCACCAGAAGTTATATAAAGTCAAAGACTTGGTGGAATCAACATAATCAATGTGTATATGCTTGGAATATAGGTATTTTGAAATATTATAGGACTCTTTGGTAGCCTGTAATGATTTTGAAAGTGTTTGCAGTCTTTTTAGTGATGGTCATACAATGTTTGGCAGTTCATGAACATGAAGAAAGGGGTTAAGTTGATTGAAGTAATTCTCCCTCATACCTCCACTTGTATTCTTTTGTTTCTACATGGCTTAAAGCACCTCATGTGCTTCCAACTTATATAATTTTTTTTCTGATAAAAAATATTTGAACCTATTTTACTATTGAAGTTGAATTTTTTTTTCTTAGAGAATTTTTCAACTAATTAAATAAATTTAACTGTATTTTTAATCCGTGTATCAATATATATATATATATAACCCAAAATATTTTAGTTTGGGTCTTGTTTCAGAATGATGTCTTATTTAATTTCCTCCTTTTCCTCTTTGTTAGGCGTCTTTAAATTCCCCCAAATAAAAGGTAGGTTTTGTTTAAACATTTAGGCAACATTTATTAACCATATTTAAAGCTCATGAAAATACTAATTTTTCATTCTCGCATCGGTAAACTGTTTAAAAAAGAATATGGATTTCTTATTGTGCACGATTACTCTAAAATTATATGACATACTTCGTGATCCATAAAATCTTTTCAGGGTTTTTGAAATATTATGTAAGTCTATTTAAAATGAAGGTGTTTTTATTTAGCTGCCATAAATATGATGGTAGTTATGTTTGACAAAAAAATAGCTTGATAATAGTTTAGTAAATTTATTAATTAAAGTAGTAGATGAAGGTAAATGATAGTAAATTAATAGTTTGAATTTTTCACTATATATATATATATATATATATATATATATATATATATATATATATATATATATATATATTACATGTGTTTTTATTATCAATCGTATACTAAATCTTACATTATTTCCACTCAAATTTAAAATGAAGTAAAAATAACTTGTTTAAAATAGACATAATATATTTAAAATAAAAACAGTTTAAAGTACTTAAAAAACACCATATAATACTTTTTTTTAAATAATAAGATAAAACAAATCTATCATAAATAAATATTAATATATCAAACTATAGTTTTAAAATAGTAAAACAAATATTGAAAAAAAATACAATAGTGAGAATAAATCATAATAATATAGAAATATCCAAACAAAAATAATAATAAATTTATTTTCTATAATTGTCTATTTTTTCATTACAAAAGGTTAAAATTAAAAAGAAAATGGCTTCATGTAAAGCAACAAAAGTAATAAAAAAAAAATCCTTATGAGTGAATGAAAAAAAAAAGTAAAATCATGGCTTATATGGAATAGGACAAAAAAAGAAACTTAACAAATATTCTTGGATCTAGATATAAATAAATTTTGAATTGTTTTGAAAACATTATAAGTAGTAATTGGGTGTTGTTTTAGGTTAATACCTTGGCTTTTTGAAACACTTGTGGGTGTCGTGTAAGATATAAAATTGAGTTTGTCAAAGCCACTGCTGTGGTTTCATGACCAGCAAACAGAAGCAGTATCAACATATCTGCAACATCTTTGTCCTTCAATTCCTCACCATTTTCACCTTTGCCTTCCAAAACAAGGTCAATAAGATCTTTCTTATTATCTCCATTTTTCACCATTTTCATCATTGACCTCCTTTCACCCATAATGGATACAATTAGCTTCATCAACTTCTTTCGTACCTAATACCATATAAAAACCAAATAAAGGTGAAATTAGCCTCCAGATATATTCTTAAAAGAGATTCATTTTTATGCATGGTTTTAGTTTGACGTTAACATATTGTCAATTAATTACATAACGTTTTAAACTTGTAATTTTATTTATTATTATTGCAAGAAGAAATATGGAAAAAAAAGAAGGATTTAGTTGGAATATAATTTTCTAATATGAAAATCTATAATCAATTGTTAAAAACTTGTATATTGTCATCATATTCTAATTAAAATCCTTTTTTTCTTTTGTCATTATCGTTATTATTATTTTCATAAATTTTTGTTTTAGTTCTTCTTCTTCAATTTATAATTTATAATTTCGGTCCTTGTGTTTTTTTGTTTTTTATCATTTATACTCCTGGCACTTGAAAACCAATTTTGGCCAAATTTTAATTGTTTCATTAATTTTATTTGTATTATTTTAGTGAAATTGAACTCTATATGTAACATATTCATTACCAAAAGAAAAGTTATAACTAATAGAAATAACATATGCAAATTAATTATTGGGTCAAAATGGTAAAGTTTTTGAAATGCAGAATGTAAAACTAGAAAAAAGAAATGAAGAACAATGAAAATCATAAATGTGAAATTGAAGAACAAATAAAATTATAACCCTAAAGATGATCATTAATAATAATAATGGCAATGATATAATGAAGATGATGAAAAGGAAAAGTAAGTAACCTTGAGTCCTTCATGGAAAGCAAAACCAGGGAAGTTAATGGGAAGAGAATATATGGGACTATACTTGGAGAATTGGTGAAACAAGTCTCTCAACTTTGCAATGTTGGAATATTGTGTGTGAGAACCCATCAAGATGTGAACAATGGCTTCAAAGGAAACTTTTTCCATCTCTTTGAAAACCAGAACTGGGTGCTTCATTCTGGATAACTCTTCCAAGGAATTAATCAATATCTTCTCCACAATTTCTAGGTTCATTGCCAACACTTTGTGACCCAAAATTCCTGAAGTCACCAAGTCTCGTAAACCCTTGTGTTCTGCACTGCACACATTACTCAAAGCCCTATTTCTCAGCAACTCACTAGTGGATTTTGGATACCCTTGCTTGAAGTTCTCATCATCATTCAACACTCTCTTGCACATCTCAGGTGTACAAATGATGATGCTTGGTTTTCCCAACAAATGAGTCTTGTACATGCCACCTTCTCCATATCTGAAACAAAGTAGAATACTAATTAACAGATAGAGATTAACTTTAATATGCTTTTAACTTTCTAAGAAATGGGTTTTGGTTTTTATTTCAATCAAAGTTTTATTTCTTTTTTTTAGTCTTAAAACCATAAATTTTAAAATTGAGTTTATTTTGTGTGAATCTACGATTTCTCTCACTTTACACTTTTGTTTGTTGAATATGTAAGAACAAAAATAAAATAAAATTACAATTTAGACCGTAATAAAAGAAACAATTTGAATAACAAAACTTATTATAATACTATAAGTATTGACATATTTTGTTTTTTTTTTTAAAGTTAGTGTTTAGTACACAAACTTTAATCATGTTACTTTTATTCAAATTTGGTTAATGGTTAATATAATTCAGCATATGTTTGGTTTTTATTAATTATCAAGTGTGTTTATAAAAAAGAATTAAAATATAATTAATCTTGAAGGAAGTCTTTTATCATTTAATTTTTGCTTTATAAATTTAAATTTTTTTTGTCTCCTAATTTATACACTACAAAAAAATATATATTTAGCAATAACAAAAAATCAACGTTAACTGGCAATAACTGACGCTAATTAATCAATAGCGTCATAATTACGTTTAACATACATGCTACTCTAAAACCATTAACGTTAATTCATTAATGTTGGCTTTGAGGACCAACTCTAAATAGTATTGGCTAAGATGATGTTAATTCTTCATTAATTTGTAAATTAATTTTTTTAATTAAAGAAATTTAGTGTCAAATTGACCGATACTAATAATTTTTTTTAATTTTAAAACTTATTTATTTTAGTATCGACTGATGATATATAAAATCTATTTTTAATATTAATTATTTAAATTATATCAGTTTGGTTAATTTTAATGATATTAATTTTAAAAGATAGTTTCTCATAAAACACCTTTATCTTTAATATAATAAAATAGAAAAATAGTGTGAATGAGTGTTAATGAAAGAGATGAATATAGATAAAGTAAATAAATATAAATGAAGGAGATAAAAAAAATAGTGTAGATAAAACATATGTAAAGGAATGTGAATAAAGAAAATGAATATAGAAATACTTATATAGAAAATAAGAAAAAACAAATTATGAATACAAAGATTTATCATTTTTAATTTTAGATCTTTATATTAAAAATAATCTACATTTCATATTCGTTGCCACAAAGTTATATAATATACAAACTAACCGACGCTAATTAAATAAATATAAATATTAAAAATAACTAAAATTAACGTCAAGGAGAAAAAAGTCAGTCTTATTTACTATTGACACTAATAGTTTTACTTATAAAAAAAGTTAAAAATAGTTAATGTCATCATAAAATTTGACTTAATCGATTCTAGTATTGTACATTAAGTAGACTCTAATAATTCAAATTAAGTTGACATTCTTAACACTAAGATAAATATTTATTTATTAGAAAAACTAAAATTAATTTAACTTTTTTTATTATTTTTAAATAATAATTTTTTTGTGTCAGATTGGAGTTGACTTAATTAACTCTATCCGTCTTCAACATTAAACATATTTTTTTTAGTGTGAGTTAAATCAACATTAGTCTAATACAAAAATATTTATTTAATAAAAAATAATTTAAAATTTTTAACTTTTATTAAATAATATTTTACATCACTTTAGTGTGGACTAATTGCATCACAACTTAGTTGAAACTAATATTTAAAAGTTAATTTGACTTTTTTTAATAATAAATTTAAAAATTTTTGTGATATCTTCAAGATTAATTACATAGTTAAACTTTCCGTTGACTAAAATATTTTCTTCTATAATAGAATAATAATTCTTAATTAAGAGAGTAACCATTCAATTTTACCTTTTTTATTCTTCTTACTCTAATGACCCTCTAAGAGTAAAAAGAAAATCCCTCCCCCCTAAACTGTTAAAATAAAAGAAAATGAAATATGAAATTTGAAATAGAGTGAATTTTTATGTTAGTAACTTGATATAATATATGTAAATATAATATGAAAACAAATAAAAGAATGGAAGATAAAAGGAAAGATTTGGACTTGAAGACAAAGTTGTTGACGAATGAATCAGGATGACCAGAGGAGAAATCTTTGAAGAAGGGAATTAGATTTCCAATAAGAGGCCACCCCATATCACCAGGAGGCAATAGGCCATGTTTGTTTCCTAATTTCATATCATAATACCACCCATTCAACTTTCTCACTATTTTCTTTACAAAAACGTAATAAGCCATCAAAGTGACAACAATCATCCAAACCCAACTTAATTCCATTTTGGAATTAGTGACTAATGTAGTTGGGTTGAACCATCAATGAATTAGATGGCCTTCTTATAGTTTGAGATTAATTGACTCTCAAATTTGCCATAACTTATAGGGCAGGGAATTCCTTGCAATTAATCGACTATGAATTATTTTGTGAACAATTTTAAGTTCTCTTAGAATATCTTTATATATGAAAAACAATAGTGCATATTTTTCATAAAATGTTACAAAAAGATACTTAGGTGAGAGTTTAAGGCTTAGAGATTAAAGCAAATTGAAAAATAGACTTTTTTAAATTAATAAAATAATTTATTAAAAGTATGATATTTTTATTTAAAATTTATTTTTTGAATTTTTTATTATGCAAAATTATTTATTAAATGATCATAATTTCATTTAATATATATATATATATATATATATATATATATATATATTTTTTATTTATAATAAAATGAATTCATTTAATCTTTTTCAAGACATAGTTGACCTTATATAAGATCTTATTAATTTAATTTTTGAAAAACTTATTTCAGCTGAAATAATTGATATTATACTCTATATGCTATATATGCATTTGAAAAAAAAATATTCTTTTTATATAATTAAAAATGTCAATTAGTTTATCATTTTTTAATTTCATCTCCTTTAAAATATTTAATTATGAGAATAAATCTAACCCATTAAGATCAGATTTGTACTACCTTCATTTTCGTTACATCTTTACTACTTTCCTTAACTCTAGTGTGTTTACCTGTAGAAACTAACAATAGTAAACAATTACAACAAAACAAAAGATTCTATCTAAATATCTAAAATAAACGAGTCCTCTTTTTCGATGTTTCTCTAGGACATTTTTTAATGTAATTTGATATAGAAAAGTGTCAGAGTATTTATTCTTTGAAAAATCTGTATAAGTTACTCTAATAGGATATTTTTCTACTAGTAAGAATCTCAATTTCATATAAATATTCTTTCATTGACTTTGATTATATATATTTTATATTTTTAATAATAAATTTATTTAGTCTTGTAATTTTTTTCACATTGTTAATGAGTTTGAGAATCAAAATTATTATCTTCATTGACTACTTTTCTATTATTATTTTCACCTATATCTATATTGTTATCTTCTTCATTTAAAAAGCTTTCACCTATATTTTCTAATTCATTTTTTTGCTTACTTTTATAAATTTATCCATTGTTTTTTTCTTTATTCAACAAAAAAATCAACTCTTATCTTTTTTTTGAAATTTTAAATTGTCTGATTCATATTTATAGATGTTTGTCTTTATAAAAAAATTAAAAACTATAATATATATAACAATGAATATAACTTATAAGTATATAAAATGAGACTAAGTTCAAAAAATAAAACTTAATTGTCAAGAAAATGAAATTGTTGATAATATTATCTTGTCTTAAAGTTTCAAGTGTCCTTTTGTCTTTCAATTTTGTCCTTAAGTTTAATTTATAATTCTAAATTTATAATGTTTTTTCTTGAATCTGCACAAATTATTTTGATATTAATTAAAAAATAATAAAAAATAAAATTATTTTGAGATCATTTCATCAATATGATATTGATTTTTACCTAATATTGACGTACTCAAAACGAGAAAAAGCCAACATAAATCACAATTCATCAATCTACACCTCTAAGCTTCCAAACAGAGACATGGGCATTGAACAATATAAAATGATTAAAACAAATTTAGAATTAGATAACGGTCTAATGACAATCAAAGACTCAAATTGAAACAATAATACAAAATAATCACTTAAAGAGTTAGATAAAAGAAAGATAAATGAAAGAGTTAGAGAAAGAAAAGAGATAAGTGAAAGAATTAAAGAAATTAAGGAGATAGAAGTATATGTCACTTTGATGAAAAAATAGAAAGAAGAGGAAACTATAAAACTTTAACTTTTTTAAGAATATCTTGACTATTCAATATCTTTTTTTAATGAAAATATTATTAATTTATTAGAAAAAAGTTTCAAAATTTTTATTCATTAAATAATATTATACCGTCTTTATAAACTTAACAATTAGTTAAGATATTTTAAATTTTTAATTAAGAATTATTTTTAGGTTTAATTTTAAAATTAAATATTTTTTAATTTTATAATAATGTGTTAGTGTTAAATTCTTTTTGAAACGTAAAAGGTCTTATTTTACCTGTTTAGACTGTGAACTAGTCCTAAATACTGAATAAGAAAAATTAATCAAACTAATTTTTAAATTAAATCTTTTATAATTTTTCTTTTCATATTAATATTTTTAAAATTTGTTTAAAAAAATAATACTTTATCTATGTAAGTAAAATGGGAAATAGGGATATTTTTTCAAGATATAAGAAAAAAATTTCAAAATTTATTAATTCATCATTTCTCTTGAAAGTTAATGTATTTATTAAACCATTCTTACTGGTTGAAAATCTATTTATTAAATTATGAGTATTAAATTGTTAAATATAATTATCACTTAAATTTTTATTTCATGAGTATTTTTGAAATGAATTGAAATTGATGACATTATAAACTGGGATTAATCAATTTGACTACTTTTATTAGTTTTCATGAATTAAATACTTATTTCTTATACGCAAGACAAATATGGTATTATTTTTGATATTATTTTTTTTTTCAGTTGTTTGAATTTTGAAACAAGAGAAGTAATTTCATAAGTTTTTTGCTTTTCGTTTAAAACACAGACTTAATTTTTAAGATGTTTATATGGTTTGATATTTGTTACTTCTTTGTTGAGTTTGTAGGTATTAGAGAGAAGAGAAACGATAAAAGTTCATAATATCCTTAAATAACTAAACATAAGTTAGAAAACTCTAGCTTGAGTCTTTATATTATAGTTTAAACCATATATTTGTCAATTTAAGAAAATGTTACTCATTTTTTAGATTTTGTCTTTAGTCATACTTGTTTAAGCATTTTTATACGGACATGGACATGAGAACCTATTTTATGTTATTATTGAATAAACATCTTTGTTTGTCTTGACTTTTTTTATTTTTTAGATATTTTAATCCAAAGTGACTAGGTTTTTTATATTCATAGTAAACACCTTGTGTTTTTTTATTCTTTAGTTTTCTAGCTTGTCCAGGTAAAACTCTTTATCCCTCTAACCGCCTTTCTTTCTCTATATTTAGTGATTTTTTCTTGAAAGATATATAATTTTATTACTTGTTGTCTGGTAGTTTGCTTGGTGGTTTCTATGCCTCCAATACTTATGTAGGATTGTTTTTCTCATTATGAATTTCGAATGTAAGAGACTTTTATCTTTTTAGTAGTTTGTCTTGCTAAAGTTCTAGCTCGTGTACTTTGATGATGGTCATGAGCTCTTCAAGAGACATGTTATCTAAGTTTTATACCTACCCAACATCATTACATGCAATCTCCTTTATACGAGCAAATTTTTCAAGATTTTATCAATGCCATTATAATTATCACAATATTTATCCAAATAATGAAGCTCATTTAAGATTACATGAAATCTATTGAACATACTTTGTATGTTCTTACTTTCTTCCATGAAAAACTGATATTGACAAGTAAATTAAGTTTATTTTGTTTTATCTCCATGGAACTATCATACGTCAATGTAAGAGTATCCCATATTTCTTTCACTCCTTTGAAGGCTTAAACCTTCAAATATTCTTCTTCATAAATAATACACATGAGAGCATTGTGTGCTTTGAAATTAAGTACATATCTCTATTTTTCTCATTGTTTTTCATTCTCTATTACAATGTAGTCATGTGTTACTTCCAATTGAACTATTCACCTTTTGAATATAGGTGGTTTGTGGCATAGTTTCATTATCTATTTGTAGAGTCAGATATTTTCTTTCTTTCTATAGAGAATTAACTTCAAGAGATTAAGTTTGATACCAAATAAAAAGCATAAGTAGCACTAAAAGGAGGATTGAATAGATCTTTCAAAAATGCTTTAAAATCTTTTTTGCAAGACATTGATGGGTAGGTGATATCGTCTAGTAGTTTAGAAAACAACTTTCAAAAGATTTTCATATGACTTGTTAAGGATAACAAAGGTTGATAAAGTGTAATAGAGTGCAAAATGACACTTGATTTTTATAGTGATTCACTCGAACGAGTTATATCCAGTTCTTCTTTAAGAAACTTTTAAAGAGCTACTATAATCAAACTTATTACACAAGTATTCCCAACATCACTTCTAGCTTATAACAAGTACACAAAGTCATTATTGGTTATTCCTTTTATCTCCACCTGAGATAAAGAACACAAATATTCTTTAACAAGTTACTTCTAACTTTCATGAGTTTTTTTTTTCCTTTTATAAATGTCACTCCTAGTTATAATAAGAAAAAATGTTGTTAAAAGATTATGAGGATACATCAACCAAGAAATGAATAAATAAATGAAAAGACAAAGGGTAAAAGAAACAAGAAAATAATAGGGGACATAAAGAGAAAACTTTCAACATACACCATGTGAAAATAGATACAATACACAAGAAGGGATGATTGAATTGTGTATTAAAACTTTTCAAGAACTTTCACAATTATCGTTTGATGATGCATAGTCAGGCTATAGCTTTTAGGTTGACATGCTATATGTCAAAGACTTTGAAAAACTTAGTTTAAAAAACTCTAGAGCAGATTTAATAACATGCAATTTTAACAAGATAAAGAAAGAAGAGCAACTCTCAATTTTTTATGCTAGTTCGCTTAATAGTGTAGACTATGTTCAGCTCTCAATCAACTAAATGATTTTCACTTTGTAGGCTACTATTGCAAGTTACAAACTGAGTATTCTTTCAGAATATAGCCACTTGTGGCTAACCCATTGACTATTGTTTCGGAACGAAGCCACTCCTTGCTAACTAGTCAAGTATTTTTTGAACACTTAGTCACTCTTGACTAAAATACTAAGTACTTTTTTAAATATAACTACTTCTAGCTAAGACAAATATTTTTCTAAGATTTGATTTAAAGATCAAAAGGGTTTGCTCATTAGAAAGTGTGGCGTCTTACGACATATACAAGGTTCAACCACTCTAGTAGTCCGCTAATGAACATAACAATGTTCTTACAAAGCTTTTTATTGCATAGAAAATTTTAGTAGTGTTTCAACACTTTGAAAATCATAAATCTTCTACTTTTCTTCTTGAAGAATGACTTTGTATAAGTATTAAAGAAAATAGCCATTGCAAATTCGTTTGTAGTTGTTAAGCAGCTTTAGCTTTTCTTCTTTGCATATAAATATCTTGAATGTAAAGGATGCATAAAATGATTTTCTCCTCTTGAAGCGACATTTCAATAACTGGTAGTACTTATCCATCCTTGGTTAGAGTGCATTTACTTGAAATGGTGTAAAACATAGAATCCTACCAGTCAGATACTCTTTTCCAAAGTTGATAGAGCACGTGCTAGGGAGTTGTTGAAACATAACAACTTTAACTCATCTTTCAAAAGATCATTGATGTGACATATGCTTCTATGGATCATTTTGAGGAACCAAACATTCACTACAACATAGAATAAGCATAAAGAGAGTTTTCATGAAGTATAATGTTAGCTTAAGAGTATATGTTTATTTTTTGAGCAAGACATTTCTCATTAGAAGGAAAAGAGATTGCACAATGTTATATCGTCTATTAGATGAAAACTTGTGTCTTGCATGATCTGGTATAAAAGAAAACCTGTCATCTTATAAATGAAGTATGCTCATTTTATACTTTGTTTCTTAACAAAAATTAATCAAAGTATGAATTGTTGGATTTTTCTCTAATAATCTCCCTTTTTTTGTCATACTTAAAACAATAAAGTTCAAACATGATATTTTCACAAAAGGATTTAACAGATCAAGTTTTCACAAACATTTTGAACAACATAAAAACTCACAAATATATGTATTGAAGCACAAGTTTGATGGGTTGTCAAACTATTGAACAAAAAACTAAATTTTCATTACTTATATCATATCAAGATGATATATCCTTTAGTCGTTTGAGTATAAGGAATCAAAGTACATTGTTTTGATCTAAAGAAGAATAAATCAGACTTTATATTTCAATCTGTTACGTTCAGCGTAAGAACAAAATAACATAAAATATAAACTTTGAAAACTCCCCTTGAGATCAAGCATCGTGTGTATGTCATGTAATAATCTATATGCTCTTGTATACTCCTCTTGATCTTTTGAACTCTTAGATCTTATTTCTTCTTTGTTCTCTTTCCCCTTTTCTCTTATTAGATGTTTTCCCTTTTATGAATTCTTAGATCCTCTCTCCCTTTTTAAGCAACAACAAAAAAAGGTTAGACACATTTAATCAACCTTTTCCATTTCTTCATCGTCAGCTGAAAAGAACAATTGGAGTGGATAAGGTTGTTGGCAATAGAGGTTTGGGTCCAAGACCAAGGAAGGACATTGTCATTACCTTCCACTTAGCAACTTCCTAAAAGGCATGATCATGAACTTCAAGTGTAGGTTGAAGAAGTGCACTAATTATATATAAATAAGCCTTTAGAAGCAAGTTCTCATTAAGGAGAATAGTTATAGGTCTTGTTGGCTTAGGATAAAAGATGATAGAGTAGGTAGGCAAGACAACATAAAAGGAAACCTTTGTCTAGTAGAGTCTTCATCTCTAGTCTTGTTATAGGGGATCTCTCGCAAGGAGACGAGGTTTATCATCATCTTAATTAGCTTACATCTTCTCCTTTCCTTTATCGATGGAGAAGTGCATGCACGTGTATTGGCAATCAATCCAAATGAAGAACTTTGTCTTCTCTATGAAACATGGATGCACAAACCCATAATCAAAGAAAGTTCCTGAAGGACATTATTGATATAATTTTATGGTGTTAAATTGTTTGTTCCTTTATCTCATCAAGACCTATAGCATCATTTGAAGCTCGAACATATCAACATAATCCTTCCCTTCTTCATAGTCTTCACTTTGTTTTAGATAGACATGATCGAGCTCATAAATAAGTTGCGTGTAGGTTAGTTGAGATTGGCAAATCCACGGAGGGAAAACAACCAACCTTAATGCCTACAACAATCATCTCTATCAGGTTGACTGGAAGGCGGAAAGGATAGTCATCATTCAAAATAAAGTCCATTTATCAAACATTAATATTTGCAGGAAAAGCCTTTCGGTTGGACAGAGAGTGCACCATGATCACATTAGATCCTTCAAGAAAGATTGTGGGTTTACGAGTTCTTATTGGAGGAGGAGAAGTTTGTCGCAGTTAGTGTCATGATGAGGCGATGAAAAATCTTTGAAAATACAGAAGTTGTCACAGTAGTTTATTAAGAAAAAGTATAGAAAAACCTTTTAGAAAAATAAAGGTCTTAAAAACCAAATTTGAGTTTAGGAGTCGGTTATGTGTAGGATATTAACACCCTACAATGTTCGTTAATTGAATGTGTAAAATGAATGTAATTTTTAATATGTATTTTTTCCCTTACAATCAAACAAAGATTAATATAAAAGATATTTTTTGTTACTCATTATTTTCAGAACCAAGAAAATATTTTTGAAATTATTTATTTGGGCTCAAGAAGGATTGATCTTGCTCTTATATATTCCTACCATAATGGAAAATTAGGGTTTCAATGTTCTTTATAAAAAAAAAACTGTTTGTTATGAAAATGCTTTTAATTTTGAAATTATAATATTTTTAAAATAGTTTACTAAGATTTTGTATGTTTTCATAAGTCACATTGATTAGAGTATAACATCGTATAAGTGACTATATTTAATATCCTTACAAATCATACTTAAATATTCAAATAATACAGTGGTCATGCATATATTTTTAAAGTCTATTCATGTGTGTAGAAGTAGAGTAAAATTAATAAAATTTTATTTCCATCATATTCGAAGAGGTAGATCTGTATATTAATTAGTAGGCATTTGATATAAAATGATACGTTAGTCATACTTATATCTAAACGACTCTTTAATATACAAAGGTAGTGTAAATTATATAATTATATTAAAAAAAAATTATGGAAAATTTTAAGAGAAAAAAAAATAATATAAGATAACCTGTGGTTATACTTACATTTAAATGACTCTTTAATATATAAAGATAGTTAAACTATAGTGTAAAAAATGACTTTTTACAAGAATAATAAGTATTATGAAGATATTAAACTTATAGAATTGAAGTACTTTTGTGTAAAAGAGGAAGTTCAAAAACAAATGACGTTAATAAAATATATTAACACGAATGTTATGATTGTTGACTCTATAATAAGGAAATTATTATAATAAGTGGATTATTGATTAAAACATTTATCAAACATTTTAAAAATATTGATTATTATTAAGAGTGATGAGTATTATATATGTTTATTTTGTATGAGATGATTGACATTTTTAGTTTTACTGTGATATATTATTGGTTACACGTTTATTATGTATGTATAATTATATTAAAGTATGTGATAACTTATCACTTTACAACAATATTTTTCTACGAAAATGACTAGTACTCTAAAAATATTAAACATATAGAATTAAAGTATTTATTATGATTGTTGACCCTAATCTCAGTAAAACATTTATTGAAAATATTAAAAATATTGGTGGTATTTTAAGAGTGATGATTATTATATTTATTTTGCACGAGATAATTGACATTTTAGCTCAAGTACAATATATTTCAAATTACATGTTCAGTGTGTTTGCATGTATAATTATAATAGAGTATGTAGTAGTTTTAGAATAATATTTTTCTATAAGAGTGACAGGCACACTAAAATTATATAAAATTGAAATACTTTTGTATAAAAAAAAAAGTTAAGAAAATGTCATTAAAACATACTGACATGAATATTATTGATAATTGACTTTTTAACAAACACATTACTAACCACAATATTATTGAACATTTTATAAATATTAGTGTTGTTATTAGGAGTGGTAAGTATTATATTCATTTTGTATGAAATGATATTTTTGGCTCCATTATGATATATTTGTCGTTATATTTGCATGCATTCATGCATAATTGTATTAACTAATATATTTAGTATCATATCACATAAAATATTATATCGAGAATAAGTCTATTTGTAATATACATGTAAGGGATTATATATATATATATATATATATATATATATATATATATATATATATATAAAAACTATATATTTATAATGTCAAATAAGTCAAAGTGTTAGAATTTTTTTTTGAAAGGTAAAGAATGAAATTAATGTAAATATTTTAGAGGTATTATAGTCCTATTAGAGAACAATCACTCTATTAATCTTATCCTTTAAATTATATTTCCAGTGATACAAATTACTAGAACGCAGCATTATCAACTTAGTCTAATACTCTAGGTCTATATCCAGACGATCAAACTCTAGTCAAACACCCAAATTCAATCTCTAAATTACTAAACTCCCAAATAAATAAATAAATATATAAGTGATAGAATGTATGAGACTAATAATAAATAAATAAATAGTAGTTAAATTAAAGAGAATCAATATTTAATAACAACTATTATTTGATGAGAGTAGCATTTATGAAAAGGTTAATATCCATTAACATGAAAGAAGGTCTCATTCCTAATACAATATATACTTTTAAATTTCATTCATCAAAAGATACAACATGGAATAAAAGTTAAGGTAGAACGTGCGCGTATATTTTAAGTTTTTATTTTTAGTTTTTTCATTTTAAGTTAAGGTGCCACGTGCGCGCACACACATTATATGAGAATAATTAATTTTAAGTTCAATTTTTAATTTTTTTCGTTTTATGTAATTATTGAAAATAGGTAAAATAACGTTTTTTTGCCCTTTATTTGTAGTTTTTATTCAATTTGTCCCACTATTTTAAAGTGCTCTGTTTGCTCTTATTTTTATTTAAAAGAATGCAATGTAGTGTTTTCCTTTGAATTTAGACAATGGCACTTTAATATATTCCACCTACCAACAACCCACCCAACCCAAACTCAATTTTTCTTCTCTTTTTTTCTCCATAATCAACAATACCATGAATAGCAACCACGGATCTTAACAGAAAATTTGGGAAAGTACAAAAATAATAGTTCAATATATATATATATATATATATATATATATATATATATATATATATATATATATATATATATATATATATAATGTAATTAAAGAATTATTGTTTGTTCTTTCAAATTTTTAAACTGATTGATAATTGAATGATATCTAAAATTTCAAAAGATGTAATTATAAAAAATATCTATAATAAATAAATTGGAGTTAAAATAATGATTATAATAAAATACATAAAAATTAATATTAATTGTTAGTATCCAAATGTGAGTCTAGGTCTCACGTTAAGAAAAAATGAGAAAGTTGAACAACATATAAGAAAGAAAATCCACAAACTTAATATCTTAAGGTTTTGATTTTGAGTTGAGGATGACGTTATTCCCTTATATGGATTGGTTCTTGTCTCATTTTTATTTATCTTTATTTGTCTTTCCGGTTTTTGTCCTTTTGGATTTTTCTAACAATATTTTATTTTATATATATTTTAAAAAATTATACAGCTTTTTAAATAAAAACACTTATATTATTTAGAATATAAAAATTTGAAGTAAAAAAAATTTAAATTTTTATATATTATTCTCTGCCGATAAAAAAAATTATTTTTACATGAAAAATGATAAAAACTTTTGTATCAAAAATATTATTCTATGAAACTAATATTTTAATATCTGATGGGTTAAGAGAGTTGTATTAAAAAGAAAAGAAAATAAAACAGAATAGATGAAGTGGAAGGTGAGAAACAAGAAGGTATATGTTTATGTTTTAGAGAATCCATTCAATAGACAATACAAAAAATATTTTAAACATTTTTATATTTAATTCTATGTTTTAATATATATTAACAATAAAAAATTATTTAAATACCAATTTTAACTATTAAATAATTGTTAATTGTAATTAAAATAACATTCAAATTAAATTTTGATTATTAAATAATTATAAAATAAAAGTAATAATTAAATTTAATAGTCAATTAAATCAAAATAATTGATATTTAATATTAATTATTAAACTTTTAGTTACTTATAATATTAAATTTTGAATTAGTCTTTCATTAAGTTCGTGATTAATTTTATTATTTTAAAAACTAATAAATTGATTTCTAAAATAAAATTTTCTTGTAGTATAAATTTAAATAAATTATAAACACTATGGATTATATATGGACAAAAATCCGTATATAAGTACAAAATATTATTTTTTAAATTATTTATTATTAAAATTATTATTATTAATAACATTTACATTATTATTCATCCCAAAGTGTTGACAGAAGGATTCCAACTCAGGTCCTTCAGTATACATACATAAGTCATAACTACGAGTATCAAATTTGCAATCATATACTCATTAATAATATTCTTATCATGACTTTTGTAATTGTTATTTATATCATATTAACAAGTATAATATTAATAGTATTAAAATAATAGTATTATTATTATTAATATTAAAAATAATAATAATCATATTAATAACAATATTCATGATCATATTAATATTAATATTAATTATAATAATAGTAACATTAATAACAATATTAATAATATAATATTAATAATACTAATATTATTATTCTTAATAACATTAATATTAAGACTAAATATAATATTATTAATAATAATAATATAATAAATAATAATATTAATAAATAATAATAATATTAATAATAATTTTAAAATAATAATAATGATATTAATAAATATAATATTT